>Ga0207428_10000571_pt1 | contig 43626 bp, 37 predicted proteins | sample RhiMethybrSRZTD1_FD_187600 | JGI IMG/M metagenome (GOLD analysis project Ga0207428, IMG submission 187600) | Populus rhizosphere microbial communities from Tennessee, USA - Rhizosphere MetaG P. TD hybrid SRZTD1 (SPAdes) (version 3) | ecosystem: Host-associated > Plants > Roots > Rhizosphere >...
TATGGGAGCGTTGAACCGGGTAAGGCGGCCGACGTCTTGATCATCGACGGTAACCCGCTCCAAGACATCAAGGCGATGCGCAACATTCGCACGGTGATCATGGACGGCAAGATCGTGGATACCAGGTTTAACCCCAAATTCGTCAATCCCCTTTCACGTCCCGCTGTGATGCAGCCCTAGATCGCACGCCACACGATCGGACGAGAAGCAGTACAGACCGTTCGTCCAGCGGAAACCGGGAAAGAAGGCCCGAGACATTGATACCCCGAGGTCACAGCTCAAAATCGTCCAGCGCCGAATCAGACGGATAGTGCTCGAGGAGCTCGCGCTGCCTGACTGGATGGACGGCTGTGTTAAGGGGCGTTCGGCACACTCGAATGCCAACGTCCACCGAAACCAGCGGAACCTCGCGAAGGTTGACGTGAAACGATTCTTTCCGAGCGTTACGCATCGGATGGTCTATGCAGCCTTCGTTCGAGCAGGTTTCGGCCCTGAACCTGCTCGTTTGCTTACGCGAATCGCCACACGAGGTGGGCACTTGCCGCAGGGTGCGCCGACAAGTGATCGTCTGGCTAATTTACACCTCGCGACGGCTGCGCTGGCACTCGAAGCGATCTTCCAAACTCACGACTTGAAAGCGTCGGCGTACGTCGACGACATAGCGTTCTCGGGAGAAGAGACCCGTCAGGCCATTCCCAAAGTGATTCGCGCTCTAAGCGCGATCGGACTCGCCGTCGGTCATGGAAAGTGCGGGAATGCGGGTGCCCGTAGCGCGCACGAACTCACTGGGTACAACACAAACAGTCCATACGGTCCGACCTTGCGACGAAAGGAGCGAAGTCGGATCCGGGCAGCAGTGCATCACCTCATCGTCGCCAAACGGAAGCCGATCGCCTCGTTTCAGATGATTGAGGACCTCCTCGCCAAGATGATCAGCAACATCACCGCCTGCCAGTGCATGGTGACGCGCATGGCGCAACTGTACGAGGAAGGCAAGCTGACGGACGCGCATGCGTCGGTCGCCAAGGCGTTCTGTACCGCAAAGTGCCGCGAGACGGTCGCGTGGGCGCGGGAGATCTGGCGGCAACGGCATCTCCGTGGACTACGGTGTCGGCCGCTTCTTCGCCGATGGCATCGTTGCTCGTCGCCCGGTTCTTCAAGCTGCCTGAAGCGTACTGGGCGCCGATCACGACCATCGTGATCGAGCAGTCGTCGCTGGGAGCCGCGCTCGGCCCATCGTGGCACCGCTTTCTGGGAACGATGCTGGGAGCCGCACTTGGCGCAGTGGCTGCGAGTCACATGTCCGTGCCAAACGTCGCAGTGTTCGGAGTGAGCGTGTTCATCCTCGGTCTGCTGCGGGTGCTGCCGCGGGTCGATCTGACCGGCTATCGCTTCGGCGCCGTGACGCTGGCGATCATCCTGATCGTTCCCAGGACCGGTGCCGCCTCCACGATCGCGCTGCATCGGTTCATCGAGGTCTCGATCGGTATCGCAGTCGCGCTGGCGTTGTCGGTGGTCTGGCCCGAGGAAGTGCCAACAGACAAGGCGGATTAAGCCAGATTGGAACGGAATCGTGCCTCGCACGGTGGTGCCGCACCCCGGCGCGCCGTCCAATTCGAACTTGCCGTTCAGCTGACACGCGGGCTCGCGCATGTTGATCAGGCTGCGAGACTTCACGCACTCAGGGTTGGTCGCATCGCCTGGTTTGCGTCTTATCCCAACATAGTCCCTCTGGTCCCACGCTCGTTGACTTCACTCTGGGGCCACCAGAGACTGGCGACGAGAGCGATCTCATTCCCCGGCGTCTCTTGATGCGAAGCGACAAGAGGAGATGTGCGATGCGCGGTTCATATCTCGCATTGATGTGGGTGCTCACGGTTGCGATAGCGGCCTCGGTTTCGGCCCAGACCGCGTCAGCCGGATGGAGCGCACCCAAAACGCCGTGGGGTGATCCCGACCTTCAAGGCATCTGGCCGAGCACGCACATGCTCCAGACTCCGGTGCAACGCGATCCGAAGATGGGGACGCGCGCGGTTCTCAACGACGAGGAGTACGCGCAGCGGATGCGCCAGGTGAAGGCATTTGCGAACATCGAAGCAGGCAACCCGGACAGGGTGCCGATCAGTGCGGGCTGGTTTGACCCGGGAAAGGGCAGCCGGCAGGCCTCGCTGGTCGTCGATCCACCCGACGGCAGGATTCCGGCGCTGACGCCGGAAACGCAGAAACGGGAGGCCGAGCGCCTCGCCCGCTACAAGCAAAAGAAGGACGCTCCGGATACATGGCTGGACCTCACCACGTGGGACCGCTGCATCTCCTTAGGTGCAGTCGGTTCGATGCTGCCGTTCTACTACAACAACGGCATCGAAATCGTGCAGGCCCCGGGCTACGTCGTGATCCGCAACGAAATGATCCACGAAGCCCGTGTCGTTCCGCTGGACGGGCGGTCGCATGTCGGCACGGGAGTTCGCATGTGGATGGGCGACTCTCGCGGTCACTGGGAAGGCACGACGCTCGTGGTCGAAACGACGAATTTCAATGCGCGCGTAGGAGTCGGCCCCGGCGATGGCGGCTTCTTCGATGCGGCCCCACGCCCGACCGAGCAGCTGCGGGTGACCGAGCGGTTCACACGCGCTGACGAACATACGGTCGATTACCAGGTGACGATTCAGGATCCGAACACGTGGACGAAACCCTGGACCATGGCGTACCCGTTGCGGCAGGAACCGAACTACACGGTGATCTCGGAGTACGCGTGTCACGAAGGCAACATCTTCATGCATGACGTGCTCAGCGGCGCGCGTGCGGAGGAGGCGAAGTCGGCGCCAGCAGGGAAGGGATCGAAGTGACAGGAGTGGTCATGAATCAGCTGCGCTTACGAACTCTCTCGCTCGCCTCGCTCCTGCTGTCGCTGACCATCTCGGTGCCTGTTGCGGCGCATCATTCGTTTACGGCACAGTTCGACGCCAACAAGCCCGTCACGGTGCGCGGCACAGTGACCAAGATGGATTGGATCAATCCTCACTCGTGGATTCACATGGAAACAAAAGGCCCCGACGGTAAGACCATCACCTGGATGGTCGAACTCGGAACGCCGAATGTGCTGATACGCCGAGGGTTTACCAAGAAGGCGCTCGAATCGGGAACCGAGATCGTGGTCCAGGGCTACCAGGCCAAGAACGGCGAGAACAAGATGAACGGTGGCTACGTGACGTTCAAGGACGGCACGAGGCTCTTCGCCGGTGGCTCTGGTCCAGGTGAGGCGCCGACGCCGACACCGGGGACGCCGCAGAAATAGGACCCGCTGTTCGCAGTCGAGACCCGGCAATCGTTGGCACTCCGGCCTCCTCAGTCGACCGCTTCGTCCCTTCCCCCGCCTACTTGTCACAAACGTCGAGCGACGGGCCGGATTGCAGCGCCAAAGCCGTTTAGGATTCACCCGCTCATCGCAACGCCACCCGTCGCGATCGCTCGACTCGAAACATGCGGGCCGCGCTTGCGAAGCCCTCGCGGGGATCACGTCACTGCGGACACGAAGGAGGCGTCATGCGTCTGGTGAACTCAGGAGTGATCGGGCATCTTCTGATCTGCGCGTCAGCAGTGATGATCTTTCCGTCGTTGTGCTTTGCCCAATACGGCGCGATTGCGGGCGTGGTGAAAGACAGCAGCGGAGCCGTCCTTCCCGGCGTCACCATCGAAGCCACAAGTCCCGCGCTCATCGAGAAAGCTCGCACGGCAGTCAGCGATAGCTCTGGCCAATACAGATTGGAACAGCTGCGGCCCGGCGTATACGCCGTCACGTTTACGCTGCAGGGCTTCAACACCGTACGTCGTGAAGGGATCGACATCTCCGCCGGCTTCACGGCGCCAGTCAACGAATCTCTCCGCGTCGGAGCCGTGACGGAAACGATTACCGTGACGGGAGAAGCGCCGGTGGTGGACGTCCAGAGCGCCGCCCAAACGAAGACACTCGGGAAGGATGCCCTGGACGCGCTGCCGACGGCGCGGTCGTTCGCGACGCTCGGGACGACGCTGCCCGGCGTGCAGGCGAATCAGCGTGACGTGGGCGGCACACAGGGCGAGCGTGGCAACATGTTGTCCGCCCACGGGGGATCGACGTTGGACATGACGCTCCAGGTCGATGGCATCTCGATCAGCAATAGCAGTCCGTTGTTCGGACAGGCGGCATCGACGTTTTCGCTCAACGATGCGGCGGTGTCGGAGATCGCTTTCGAGACCGGGGCGATCTCGGTCGAGTCGTCTGGGGGCGGTGTCCGGGTTAACGCTATTCCGCAGGAAGGCGGCAACAGGTTCTCGGGATCGCTGTTCGGCAATTTCGCGACCCGAGGAATGTCGATGAGCAACTACACCGACGATCTGAAGGCGCGCGGCTTAACAGCGCCGGCGGGCTACGACAAGCTTTGGGATGAGAGTGCCGGGTTCGGCGGCCCGATTCGCCGCGACCGCGTGTGGTTTTTCGCCGCGCACCGCTACCGCGGCAACGACGTTCGCGGCGTGGACGCCTACTACGAAGGCAATCCGAACGACTTCGTCTACGACGCGGACCTGTCGCGACCAGTTCGCCAGGGCGGCTGGGACCTCGACGACCAGGTACGTGTGACGGTGCAGTTGTCGCAGCGCAACAAGGTATCGGGCTTCTTCGACAAGATCAGCAAATGCAATTGTCCGACGGTGGCGGTCGGTCCCACGACGGTGGGCCAATCGTCGACTCGGTTAGTGTATCCACCTACTTACATGGCCAGCGGTCGGTGGCAGTCGATCATCAGCTCGAAATTGCTCTGGGATTCCGCCCTGGCGTACGACCGCCAACAGTCCTCGTTCAAGCCGCAGGAGGATGTGGAAGTCACCTCCACCTCCCCGACGTCGGTATTCGAGCAGACGACCGGCCGCACGCTCCGCGCGCCGTTCGCCACGCCGGGCACTGAAGATGTGCGCCAATACAATGCGCGCGGGGCGCTCTCGTATGTGACGGGTTCGCATGCAGCTCGCGTCGGGTTTTCGATGCACTGGGGGCGGCGCGCCAACACAACGGACATGTACAGCAATGCGACTCAGTTCACGCTGGTCAGCGGCAGACCGATCTCGATCACGATGAACACATCGCCGTACACGCAGTTGATCGACATCAACTCCGACACGGGCCTATACGCATCGGACCGATGGACGCTGCGCCGGCTCACGCTCAACGGCGGGATCCGTTTCGATCACGTCAACATCGCGATTCCAGAGCAGACGGCGGCTGCCTCCGTGTGGATTGGCGCGCGCTCGTTCCCGTCGGTGGAAAACGTCCCGAATTGGAAAGACGTCAACCCGCGGCTGGGCGTGTCGTATGACCTGTTTGGCAACGGCAAGACGGCCCTCAAGGCCAGCGTCAACCGCTACGTGACCCAGGCGGTCTTTGGATTCACGGCGAACGCCAATCCATTCGCGACGACGGTCAACTCGGCGACGCGCGGCTGGAACGACGACGGCGACTTCATTCCTGAAGGCGATCCGTTGAACCCGCAGCCCAATGGCGAGTTCACAGGCACGCTCAGCAATCTGAACTTCGGCAAATCGATTGTCACGACGCGGCTCGATCCGGAAGTGAGCGAGGGCTGGGGGAAGCGGGGATACAACTGGGAGTACACCGCCAGCGTGCAACACGAGCTGATTGCGCGCGTGTCCCTCGAGGCCGGATATCACCGCCGGGCGTTCCACAACCAGACCGTCACCGACAACCTTGACGTGACGCCGGCCAACTACGACCAGTTCTGCATCACTGCCCCGACCGACCCGCGTCTAGGCAGTGTCAGCGGGAGTCAGGTGTGCGGTCTCTATGACGTTACGCCTACCAAGGCTGGTATCGCGAGCAACCGGCTGATCCGGTTTGCCTCGGAGTACTCGGGTGAAACCAGTCAGGTCTACGACGGCGTGGACCTGACGGTCAACGCCCGACCAACCGGGCGCCTGTTTGTTCAGGCCGGGTTCAGCATCGGGCACACCGTCACCAAGAACTGCGCCGAGGTGGATAGCCCTGGGACGCTTCGTTTCTGCGATGTGACGCCGCCGTTCCAGGGGAACTACCGCGCCTCTGGCGGTTACACGTTCCCCTGGCAGATTCAGGTGAGCGGGGTGTTTCAGAGCATTCCCCCCACGGACATACAGGCCAATCTAGCGGTGACCAGTGCCATGGCGGCTCCATCGCTGGGCCGGCCTCTGACGGTCCCCTCCATCAACGTGAACTTGATTGAGCCGTCCACAGAGTTTCTCGAACGGATCAATCAGTTGGACCTGCGCGTGTCCAAGAGTGTGCGCGTGGGCCGGTATCGCGTTGAGGCGATTGCCGACTTCTATAACGCACTCAACGCAAGCACCGTCCTGACCCTGACCCCCACCTACGGGCCGATCTGGTTGAGACCGAGCACCATACTGCAGTCGGCGTTCGTCAAGCTCGGTGGACGGCTCACGTTCTAGCCCGAGGAAATGGGTCGACCTTACATAGAAGGAATGAACATGACGAGAGCTCACGCCACGGTCGGTTGGATCATTACTGTGGCCTTGTTCCCGGTCACGGTTGCGGCGCAGACTACAGCGCCGACCTTCGCGAAGGACATCGCTCCGCTTCTGTACGCGAAGTGCGCCACCTGCCATCGGCCCGGCGAAGTGGCGCCGATGTCGCTCATGACGTATGAAGAAACACGGCCATGGGCTCGAGCGATCAAGAACAAGGTCGTCTCGCGCCAGATGCCACCGTGGCACGCCGAAGGGGAACCTGGCAAATGGCGTAACGATCGCCGCCTGAGCCAGGCGGAGATCGATACGTTCGTGGCATGGGTCGATGCGGGCGCCCCGCGCGGGAATGCGGCGGTGCCCCCGCCTCCCCAGTTTGCACACGGGTGGAATCATCCCAGCGGTAGGCCGCCGGATTTGGTTATTGAAGCGCCCGAGCAGGCGGTGCCGGTCGACGGGGAAGCTCCGTGGCAGAACGTGTATGTGAAGCTGCCGTTCAAGGAGCCCATATACGTCGAAGCTGCGCAGATCGTGCCCGGTAACCGCGCCGTCGTCCATCACGCCACCGTAACGTCGACGACGTTGCCGGCGGACACCGTGCTGGATGCTGCAGGGAGGCGTATTGTGTCGCCAGCCGGAGCACAGACTCCCGCGAGGAGTGCCCCTGCCATTCCCGGAGGAGCAGCTGGTATTCCGGCTCCCGCGATCGGCTCGTTCTTCTCTGGGTGGGAGCCTGGACTTGATACGCCTGTCAGCTACGGCCCGGGTATCGCTGATCGCATCGGCGGCACCCATCTCGTCTTCAACCTGCACTATCAGGCGAACGGGAGCGCGACCACCGACAAGACCCGAATCGGCATCTGGCTTCACCGAGACACCATCACGCACACGACAACGGGCCCAAGCGTCGGCATGGGCACCGAAGCGTTCCTTTACGAGGGCAAGGAACTCACAGGTCGATTCTCTGCGCAGGTGACCACGGACCTTCTGCCGCCTGGCGTCAAGACCGTACCGGACATCCCGGCGTTTGCCGACAATTATCGATTGACCCAGCTGATGGCGATTCGGCAGGACATGGTCTTGTACAGCATTCAGCCGCACATGCATGTCCGCGGTCGGTCGGCAAAGTACACGGCCGTGTTTCCGGATGGCCGCGAAGAAGTACTGCTGAACGTGCCCCGCTATGATTTCAACTGGCAGATCCTCTATGAGTTCGCAAAGCCAGTAACGCTTCCGGCGGGAACCGTTGTTCGCGTCGAGGCATCGTGGGACAACTCGACGAAGAACAGATACAACCCAAGGCCCGATCAAGAAGTCCACTGGGGCGAGCAGAGCTGGGACGAGATGCTCAGCCCGCAGCTTCGGGCCGTTGTGCCGCTGAGCGAGCCCATCACTCCAACTCCATTGCCGACGCTGCCGTCGGCGCAATAGTTCGCTCTCTGGATATGAGGAGGATTCGTTGAGGCCGTCGATCGCACGTGTGTCGCTCGTTGTGGCCGCCGCGGCCGTCAGCGTGTACGCCCAGGGCCGCGGGTCGGCGAGGCCGGATCAGACGCCGATCGTCGAGGCGGTCGGTTGTCTGTCGCAGACGGGAGCCGATTGGATCCTCACCGACGCCACCGAAACGGCAACTGTGTCGACGACGTTTACGACCCCCGAGGCATTGAAAGCCGCAGCGGAGAAACCGCTCGGCGCCCAACGCTATCGACTGCTGGGCACCAGCGCGTTCGGCCCCGACCAACACAAACGCCACAAGATAGTGGTGAGAGGTCTCTTGATCAAGAGCGCCAGCGAGATTCGCATCAACGTCACGTCGCTTCAGATGCTGGCAGAGAAGTGCGTATGAAGAGTCTTTCCGCTGTGGGACTGCTGATGGCCGTGCCGGTCGCGACGGTTCTCGCGCAGGGCGCACCGCCAGCGGGCGCGCCGCCAACTGGACCAGCGCCGATTGCGCGGGCGGCTGGTGAGACACCTGTCGCCGGGAAGTGCCTGTTCAAAGAAGATCTCGATCTCATCGAGGCTCGACGTGCGCTCACGCGCACGACGCTGAACAACGACGCGACGGCGCCGTTCAATCCGGACTATCTGGTCGGCCGCTGGACGTTCGACTACGAGATGCCCGAGTCTGCTCTCGGACCGGCGGGTCAGATCTCAGGCGTCGAGACAATCCAGTATGTAGATGGATGTCGGTACGAAGGTGCGACTCAGGCGAAGGGGCCTGGTGGCGCGTTCACGATCAAATCGACGATCGTCTATGACCCGTCCGCGCACTACCTGGTGGTCGTGGAGCGCGATAGTCGTGGGTTCGAAGTGATCAAACACGGACGAGTCGGCGGAGACTCAGGCGGGTACTTCACACATCATTGGGTGGCGGCGCCGTTCCTCGTCAAGGGCAAGAAGGTCAGGCTCAAAGGGACGACGTTCATGTCGTCGCCTGTCAGTTCTCGAGTGCGCACGGAACTCGCGGAGGGCGACGCCCCGTTCGTGAGTCTGGGCACGGTCTGGATGCAACGGCAAGGATCGCCAGGCGCGAAGTAGCAGTCAAAGGACGACACGATGCGCATGCGAACCGTGTTGGCACTGGCCGTATCTCTTATTGCGCCTGCCCTCGGGTATGCGCAAGCGCCACCAGGGCCGATGACGACCTTTCAGGATCGATGTGCAACCTGCCACACGGTCGCGCCGCCGGCTGGGAGCCGATTTCCAAGCTTCGACGCATTACGAAATCTCTCACCCGAAGCCATCCTCATCGCGTTGACGACCGGGCCGATGGCACCGAATGCCACCGATCTCACTGAATCACAGAAGCGTGCACTCGCCGAGTATCTCGGCGGTCGCCCGATCGGAGCGGGAGAGACGGCACAGGCGTCGGCGATGCAGAACCAATGTCGTCCGGATGCATTCGCAGACATCGCGAAAATGCCAGCATGGAACGGATGGGGAGCGGATATCGAGAACTCCCGTTTCCAGTCCACCGAGCGTGCGGGGCTCACGCAAGGCGACGTACCAAAGCTGAAACTGAAATGGGCGTTCGCGTTCCCGAATGCGACGTCCGTGTATGCGCAGCCGGCAATTGTCGGCGGCCGATTGTTCGTTGGGAGCGCCAACTCATTCGTGTATGCGCTCAACGCCAAGACCGGTTGTGTGTACTGGTCATTCCGAGCCGGCAATGCCGTTCGCACGGCCATCAGTGTCGGTCCAATCACGGGACAGCCGGGTGCGCGCTACGCGATTTACTTCGGCGACCTCAACGGCGCGGTCTACGCAGTGAACGCCGAGACCGGGACGCTCATCTGGAAACAGCAGGCCGACCCGCATCCGCTGGCGCGTATCACCGGTTCCCCGACGCTTCATCGTGGGCGGTTGTACGTCCCCGTTGCCGGATACGAAGAGGCCGTCGCTGCCAACCCAAAGTACGAATGCTGCACGACGCAGGGTGCGGTCGTCGCCTACGATGCGAACACCGGTGCGCGGATATGGAGAGCATCGACGATTACAGAGCCGCTCGCTCGTACGGGCAAGACGTCCGCAGGTACTCAGCTCTGGGGACCGTCAGGTGCCAGCGTGTGGTCGGCTCCGACGATCGATGAACGGGCGAACATCTTGTATGTTGCCACCGGCGACGCGTTCACCGCGCCAGCGGCTCCAACGACCGACGCGATTGTCGCCTTCGATCTCGACACCGGTCGAATGCGGTGGTCGAAACAACTGACCCCCGATGATGCCTATCTCGTCGGATGTGGTGGGCCGAGATCGTCCGAGACCTGTCCAACTCCTCTGGGCCCCGATTTCGATTTCGGGGCCTCGCCGATCCTCCGGAGGCTGCCGAACGGTCGGCGGGTGCTGACGGCAGGACAGAAGTCCGGTGTCGCGTGGGGCCTCGATCCCGACAACGAAGGCGCGGTGATCTGGGAACATCGAATCGGCAAAGGGAGCGTCGTCGGCGGGATCGAGTGGGGTGGCGCGGCTGACGATCAGATCGTGTACTACCCGAACAGCGATAGCCGCTTGGGGCCGTCGGAGGCGGGGGGATTGGCTGCGATTCGTCTCGCAACCGGAGAGCGCCTCTGGATGACGAAGCCGCCCCCTTGCCAGAGCGCGGGCTCGCCGGGCGCGAATGCCGCGAGCTCTGGTCCTGCCCCGGGCACGGGCGGCCCGGGCCGTGGCGCTCTCGGAGGATGTTCGCCAGGGCAGTCGGCGGCAGCGACCGTCATACCCGGCGTCGTGTTCTCTGGTTCGATGGATGGCGTCATGCGTGCGTTCGATGCGCGGGACGGACGCATCATCTGGGAGTTCGATACGAGGCGGCCGTTTTCCACCATCAACGGTGTCGACGGCAAAGGCGGAGGGATCAATGGACCGGGGCCTGTCGTCGCTGGCGGCATCGTGTATGTGAACTCAGGCTACGGATCGGTTGGCGGGATTCCGGGGAATGTGTTGCTTGCGTTCGCCGCCGACTGACTGACCCATCCATCCGCGAACGCGTCGCACTGTCCACGGTCAACCGACGACCGTGGGACCAGACGGACTATGGTGTGACAAAGCGCGGCGCGCACACCCTTTTTTCAAATTCGGCGGTGCTAGACTCGGCGCGCTAAGAGCCGGTCTCCCCTTCTCAGAATCGTCAAAGCGCTCGCAAGGAGCGGCCACGATGCGACTGCGTGCGTTGTCGTCGGTCACCGCAGCCCTACTGCTGACATTGGTATCCGCGGACGTGCAGTCCCAGTCGCGCGGCTATGCCGTGCCGCGGACGCCATGGGGCGAGCCCGATTTGCAGGGCACCTACAACGCTACTGATCTTCAGAGTGTGCCGATGCAGCGCGCCGAATCGCTCGGCACTCGCGACACCCTGAACGACGCGGAGGTCAGGGAACGGGTGGCGAGGCGCGACGAAGCGCTTGCACACGACAACAGCGATGAGTTCACGCTCGAACACGCGGAGGAATTCGCAAACAAGTTTCCAACCGTCTTCTGGGGCGGCGTGGCCCCACCGCCGCATTGGCTCGAACGCGTGAAGCATGTCAGCCGCATCGCATCGATCGTCATCGATCCGCCGAACGGCCGTATTCCGGCGCTGACGCTGGAAGCGCAGAAGGCAGCGCAGGAGCGGCAGCAGGCGCAGGCCGCACGGCGCAAAGCGCTGAACGGCATCGAAGCGGAGTGGACCACCGATCGCAGCAACTATGACCGCTGCATCAGCCTCGGCGTTCAAGGGTCGATGACACCGAAGATCTACAACTCAGCGACTCGCATCGTCCAGGGGCCAGGCTGGGTAGCGATTCAGAACGAGATGATCCACGAAACGCGAATGACCCGGTCGATGGTCGCGCGAACATCTCCGGCGCGATCACCGCGTGGATGGGCAACTCCGTCGGACGATGGGACGGTGACACGCTGGTCGTGGAGACGCGCAATGTCAAGCCGGAGTCATCGATCAACGGCCAGCCGCTGTCGTCGCACGGTGTGCTCATCGAGCGGATCACCCTGGCCGACGCGAACACACTCGATTATCGCCTGACGGTCGTCGATCCGAAGACGTGGACGGCGCCGTGGACGATGCGGATGCCGATTCCGCGTGAAGACGCGTATGGGTTCTACGAATACGGCTGTCACGAAGGCAACTACGCATTGTCCAACCTGCTCAGCGGCTCGCGCGCTGAGGAGAAGAGACGTACGGAAGCCGGGAAGGGATCGGATACCACGCGCTAGCTGAAGGAAGGTGTTGCGTGCGCACGCCGAGAACATTGATGCTCGCGGTCTGGTTCGTGTCGGCGCCGGTGGCTGCGTTTGCCCAAGCGTCGATGACTGGTGTGATCAAGGATTCATCTGGTGCAGTGTTGCCCGGCGTCACCGTTGAGGCGTCGAGCCCCACCCTCATCGAGAAAGTGCGCTCGGTAATCACCGACAGCACTGGCCAGTACCGGATCGTCGATCTGCGCCCGGGTACGTATGCGCTGACCGCATCGTTGACAGGGTTCAGCACGTTCAGGCGCGAAGGAATCGAGTTGACCGGGTCGATCACTGTCACCGTGCCGATCGAGATGCGCGTCGGGGCGTTGCAAGAGACCATCACGGTCACGGGCGAATCGCCGGTCGTCGATGTCCAGAGCGTGCGCCGGCAGGTGTCAATCGACAACACCACCTTGAATGAGATTCCGAGCGCGCGAGGCTACGGCCCGCTCGTGCTCCTCCAACCCGCCATCATCACCGGCGGGCCATCGAACACACAGGTGGCGCCAGGGATGGTCGTTTTCGGTGCAGCCGGGGGGCGCGGCAGCGAGGGCCGTGTGCAGGTGGATGGATTGGCCATCGGTGCTGCCATAGGCGGCTCCGGCTCATCGAGCTATGTGGCGGATACCTCCAACGCGCAGGAGGTGACGTTCACCAACCAGGGCGGGCTGGGAGAGGCCGAGACGGGTGGCCCGACCCTCAATGTGGTCCCGCGTACCGGCGGCAATCGAGTCAGTGGCTCGTTTTATTCAGCCTTCGTGCGCAGCTCAATGGTCGACAACAACTATTCACAGACGTTGAAGGCTCAAGGGCTGCCGACGCCAGGAGGTCTGGAGAGAGTATGGGACGTCAATCTTGGCATCGGCGGTCCAATTCGCAAGAACAAGCTCTGGTTTTTCGCAAACCTGCGCGACACCGGAGCCGACTACCTTGTTCCAGGACTCTTCCCGAACTTGAATGAATTCAATCCGGCCAAGTGGACCTACGAACCCGACCGAGCGCACAAAGTGCTGCAGGCGTCAGGAAGCGGTAACTACCAAAACGCGAGCGTTCGCTTGACCCTCCAGGCAAGCCAGCGCAACAAATTCAACGTGTTCTGGGACGAACAGTTCGTGTGTGCTGGTGCCTCGTATTCTCATGATTACAAAGCGTGCGATTACCAGCCGACGAACGGAGATCGAATCAGTGGCACTCCCAATTCAGGATCGACGTCACCTGAGGCCAGCGGCATTTGGCAGGATCCCACACGATCCCAGCAGGCGACGTGGTCTTCTCCTGCCACCAACAAGCTCTTGCTTGAGGCTGGTTATGGCACATGGCTCGGGTATTTCGGCTCGCCTGTCGGGTTGAGTGGGCAGCCAGGGAACCCGGGGCGATCGCTCATACGCGTGACGGAATTGTGCGCCACGCCGTGTCCCGTGAATGGAGACATCGGGAGCATCACTTTCCGCTCCCCAAGCTGGTCGAACAGTTACTCGGGCACCCACAATTGGCGAACTTCCGCTTCCTATGTCACGGGTGCGCACAACATGAAGTTCGGTTACCAGGGCAGCCTGTTGATATGGGATACGAACAACTTTACGAACGACAGGAACCTGAGCTACACCGTCAACAACGGCCAGCCAACCTCGCTCACGATGACGCTCAATCCGTTCTCGACCAAGAACCGCGCCGGATACGCGGCATTCTACGGACAGGAGCAGTGGACACTCGGACGTATGACTCTGCAGGGTGCGCTCCGCTACGATCGTTCCTCGAGCTACTTCCCGGAACAGCGAGTAGGCCACACGACGTTTCTACCGAACACGGAATTCGTCTATCCCAAAACCGACGGCGTGAAATGGAACGATATCTCTCCGCGAGTTGGTGTCGCGTACAACCTCTTTGGAACGGGCAAGACATCCATCAAGGTAAATGTCGGGAAGTATGTCGAGGCAGTCTCAAACGGGGGAACGTATACAGCCGCCAATCCCACGAGCCGTCTCTCGACGTCGACGACACGGTCGTGGACGGACGCGAACCTCAACTTCGAGCCTGATTGCGATCTGACCAACCCGGCCCGTCAGGACCTCCGTTCTACAGGAGGCGATTTGTGCGCCCAGATGAACACACTCACGTTTGGACAGAACGTGTTCACGAGCCGCGTCGATCCAGATCTCCTCACAGGATGGGGGACCCGGGGCGCTGATTGGGCCTTTTCGGCTTCCGCGCAGCACGAGGTCTTGCCGCGGACATCCGTCGAGGTGGGCTATAACTGGCGCGTTCTGACGAACTTCACGACGACCGACAATCAGTCGGTCGCCGCTGGCGATTTCGATGCCTTCAGCATAGTTGCGCCAGTGGATTCGCGACTACCGGACAACGGAGGATATACAGTCGACGGTCTCTACAACGTTAAAGAAAGCAAATTCGGACAGCTCGATAACGTGCTCACCGCCGCAAGCAACTACGGCTCATGGACACAGCATTACAACGGTGTGCTGGCTCAAATAAATGCTCGGCCTCGTAACGGGCTCACACTGCAAGGTGGTGTCAACGTCGGCAAGACAGTGACGGACAGCTGCGAGGTGCGAAGTCAGCTTCCAGAAATCGCTGCAACGAACCCTTATTGCAAGGCGGACGGGGGATTCGTTACTCGGGTAACGGCTCTCGGCAGCTACACGGTTCCGAAGATAGCCGTGCTTGTGGCGGGGACTTTTCGGAGCGAGCAGGGTAACCAGCTGCGGGCTGACTGGTCGGTGCCGAATTCGATTGTCCAGCCGTCGCTCGGTCGGCCGCTTGCTGGTGGCACTCCGTTCGTGACCGTGAACTTGATTGAGCCGGGGACGTTGTACGGCGAGCGCGTGAATGTGTTCGACCTGCGCGTTGCGAAGGTCGTTCGCGTCGGGCGCACACGAACCAACGTCGGACTCGACCTGTACAACGTGTCGAATTCTGACGCGGTTCTCAGTTACAACAACAGTTACACGCCTGGAGGTCGATGGCTGGCGCCGACCTCAATACTCTCTCCGCGGTTCCTCAAGTTCAGCGCCCACGTGGACTTCTGAGCAGTCGTTGCACGTGCGGCCGAGTAGACCTGTCGTGAGGGACATATGCTTCGATCGATCCTGTTGTGTGCCGCAGCCATAATGATCACGGCACCCGCGTTCGCTCATCACGGCCCCGGCACATTCGATACGAGCAAGACCGTGTCGTTTGCGGCCGCCAAGCTGACCAAGGTCGAGTTGCTGAACCCGCATGGGTGGCTGTACTTCGAGACCACCGATCTGGACGGCAAGGTGATGAAGCATCGCTGCGAGATGCGCTCGGCGCATGTGCTGCGACGCTCCGGCTGGTCCCCTGAGTTGTTCAAGTCAGGCGAGAAGGTCGACATCACCGCCTCGCCCGATCGCGCGGACGTGGCGTCGTGTTATCTGCAGACGATCGTGTTCGCGAACGGTTCGCGCATGGACCGCTACGGTCAGTACGTCAAGGAGACCAGCGGAGGGGTGAAGGAAGTGCGCGGCCCCATCAAGCAAACGAATCTGAACCGGCCGGCGCGGCGGCCGAGCGGCGAGCCGAACATCACCGGCGACTGGGCGCCGGAACAGACGGTGATGGCGAATCCGCGTGGCATCGGCGGCGGTATGGTGCGTCTCAGCGCGCTCCCTGAGCAGCCGCCGGAGGTAGGGCAGCGTCAGGCACGAGCCGGTGGCGCCGCGGCCGGCGCTCGAGGGCGCGGCGCCGCAGGACCACGAACCTATGGCGGCACCGAGGTCACGGAACGTGGTGACAAGGAGGCTGCCGCGTTCACGCGACAAGACAATCCCCGCTTCAGGTGCGAGACCACGAGCATCATCTTCGACTGGACGTTTGACGGTCCCGTCAACCGGATCACGCAGAATCGCGACACGATCGTCATCGAGTACGGCCAGATGAATCTGAAGCGGACGGTCTACATGAACATGAAGCAGCATCCTTCGAACGTGAAGCTGACGCGCGCGGGTCATTCCACCGGCCGCTGGGAAGGCGACACGCTCGTCATCGACACCGTTGGCTTCCTGCCGGGTGTCCTAAGCGGCGCAATCCGCCACAGCGATCAGCTGCACGTCGTCGAGCGTTTCACGCTCGATCCCAAGACCTTTCAACTTGTGCGCGAGTGGGAGGTCGAGGACCCGCTCTACCTGAAAGGCAAGGCCACCGGTCGAGACGCACCGGTGATGCCGGCCGACGCACCGTATGCCGAAGACAAGTGCAAGGAACAAGGGTTCATCGATTATTCGAAGCAGACGTCACAGAAGTAGTGAGGTGCTGGCACATGACGAGACATCTGCTCCTCGGAAGCCTTGTCACCGCATCGGTCATGATGATGCTGGCCTATCCGGAGGCGGAACAGAACGGTACAAGCGCCCGGTCGGCCTCCGCCGCGAAGCCCTATGCTCCGCCCAAAACTCCATGGGGCGACCCCGACATCCAGGGAGGCTACAGCAACAAGGACGAGGCCGGCGTTCCCCTCGAGCGCCCGGGCAACATGGCCGGCAGGCAGCTCACGGATATCGATGACTCCGAGCTCGCCGACATCGTGCGTGAGCGTCAGCAGCGCGCGGCGGCGCGTGTGAACGCGCCGTACGTGCCACTGTTTCCTGGCGACACCGGGGGCGGCCCCGAGCACTGGTACGAAAACTACGGCGCGAAGAACAGCCGCGCGTGGATGGTTGTCGATCCGCCGGAAGGCACCCTTCCGCCGCAAACGCCCGAGGCGATCAAGCGCCAGGGTCGCGGTGGCAGGGGCGGCGGGCGCGTGGGCGATGGTATTCCTGGGGTGGGCCGCGCCGACTCCTATACGGATCGCAGCTTCTACGATCGTTGTATTACTCGCGGTCTACCAGGTTCCTTCATGCCGACCATCTACGGAAATGCGTACGACATCACACAGGCACCCGGGCTGGTGGCCATCCGCTACGAGATGATTCACGAAACGCGGATCATCCCGCTCGATAACCACTCCAGGACCGGCCACGCCTCCCACATGGGCGATGCCCGTGGACACTGGGAGGGCGACACGCTGGTCGTCGAAACCACCAACTTCGACCCTCGCACGGTGTACAGAAACGCGTCGCCCCAGGCGAAGGTGATCGAACGTTTCAAGCCGACGGGGCCGCGGATCATCGAGTGGTCCATGACGGTGGACGACCCGACGACGTGGACCCGGCCGTGGACGTTCGCGATGAGGCTGACCGCGGATCCGGAGCAGCAACTGTTCGAGTACGCCTGCCACGAGGGCAACTACGCGATGAGAAACCTTCTCAGCGCGGCGCGGGCCGAAGAACGAGCCGCCGGAGCAAGTGCGAAGTAACGGCGCAACGCGCTCTTAGACGCCAGGGACCGGGCGCGCGGGACGAGCGGTGAGTTCGCGTTCGTTCACATCGGCATCGACGACGAACCACGTGCCTCCACCCATCATCTCTTCCCAGGCCTGGTTGCCTTCATAGACCCAGACGTTCGGATTCGGGTTGGCTTTGTTTCGAGACGAGTTGTCGAACCGAGCCACGACGCTGATCGACGTTCCTGCCGGAATGGGGAGACGGGTGTGGTACTGAATCTGCCAGTTGTATTGGTACGGCGCCACGCGCAATAAGATCTCGTTGCGTCCATCCGGGTATTTCGCACTCCAGGTCATTTCCTTGCCGCGGACGTGCATGTGCGGCGAAAACCAGATCAGTTCCACATCTTTCATCAGCTTGAACTCCGCGGGCGCTGTCACGTAGTCCGGTTCGTTCGGTGGAATCGCCAGATTCCTGGTGGCGCCCGCGAGCATCACAATCTTCTTCTTTGGCGGCGCCTTGGCGACGGTGAACCCCATTCGGACGGTATTGGTCACGGGCTTGCCGACGGTCTGATAGTGGAGGTTGAGCAGGAGGTCGGATCCGCCGCGTACGAGTATCGCCGCGCCGTACGGGCGGTAGTCGTGCACCGCCATTCCAGGCACGTAACAGGTTCCGCCGCCGGCCATGATGGAAGGCTTTCCCGGTTTCCGGATTACTTCACGGCTGCCCGCGTCGCGGGTCAGCACCCACGTCTCCTTCGGCGACTGCAGTGATTGCGCCTGGCCGGAACTAGCCGCAGGGTCCGGTCGTGACTTCACCGCCGCACCGTACTCGTCCCTTGGAATCTCCGCCCACTCATACCTGTTGTAGACGATGTCGTCACGATGAGGCTGGAAGCCGAAACACAGATGATGAACGGTCGAGTGGTCGCTCGGGAGTATCTCGATCGACGTCACCCACGTGTCTTCCGTGAACGGTGAAGGGACCGCGAGGTTTTCCCATTCGATTGTCGCGTTCGCTGCGACTTCATAGGGCGGGAGCGTGACAACGACGTCCGGCTGGATCTGCCAGCCTGCGGGCGGCCACGCGACGGGTGCCGGAGCGTCCTGCGGATTACCTTGAGGGGCACCGAGGTCAATCCACGTAACGATCGTATCGATTTCGGTCTGCTTCAACGACCGGTCGTTCTCAAAGTGCCCATACCGCCGATCAGCGTGCCAGGGCGGCATCGTGCGAGCCACGATTTGAGTTCTGATCGCACGTGCCCATGGACGGACCTGCTCGTACGTCAGCAGTGGCATGGGCCCGACCTGCCCCGGTCTGTGACAGCTCTGACAACTCTGCTGGAGTATTGGCAGGACGTCCTTGGTGAATGTAACGGGGTTTTCTGCTGACTTCGTACTAGTCTGGGCGGACGCCCCGTAAGATCCCGCAACAGTCAGGGTAACGACCGCTATCACGGAAGCAAGTCGCAGCATGTCTGACCTCTTCTCGTCGCGACAACGACGTGGCAAGGATAACGGGCCTTCAGCAGCGGATTTCGTGCCGGTCGGCCACTTCGTCCCGTACTGCCGCCACTAGTCACAACACGACGGAGCCAATCATCCCAATCCGCGCTCTTGCAAGAGACGCTGCGATAGAGAGTGATCGCAGTGGGCTACCGCTGCAATCGGCTGCGGTAGTTTCGACTGAGCCGGAGCACCGTGCCATCGTGCAGTGACAGATCGAAGTCGCCGTGATGAGCGGACAGAATGTCGCGAATCCTGTCGATCTGCACGATAGTAGAGCGCTGGATGCGCACGAACATCGACGGATCGAGGCGTTGCTCGAGCTCCTGCATCGTCATGCGCACCAGATGGCTGCGGCCTCCGGCGTGAATCTCCGCGTAGTTCCCGCATGCCTCGATGTAGTCGACGTCGCGCACTCGCACGAGGCGCATCCCGCGATGGTGCTTCACCGCGAACCGGACCAGGTATCCCTGTGCCTCGTCGGCCGGTGACCGGCTGCGATCGTTCAGCAGTGTGACGATGCCACGATGCGCGGACGAATCGCCGGCACTGGCGAAGGCCGTCCGCGCCCGCTGCAGCGCCGCCCTGAAGCGATCGCGGGTGAACGGCTTCAGCAGATAGTCGAGTGCGTGAGTCTCGAACGCCTTGATGGCATAGCGATCGTGCGCGGTGACGAAGACGACGATCGGCAGCCAGGTCGAGGCGACGCGGTCCAGTACCTCGAAGCCGTCCATCCCTGGCATCTGCACGTCGAGGAACACGAGATCCGGCAGCGCCTCGCCGATTAGCGCAACGGCCTCACGCCCAGTCGCGGCTTCGCCGACGACCTCGATGTCGGGTTCGTCTTGCAACCGCAGGCGAATCGCATCGCGAGCCAGCGGCTCGTCATCGACGGTCACCGTGCGGATTCGATCCTGCTCCGATTTCATGTCCGATCGCACGCCACCCGGCGGCTGTCTCTCAGAGTCGACCGGTGCTCACGTTCGGCGCGACGCCGAACTCATGTTCGGTTGCGTCGTGCGTGGCCGCAACGGGTGCAGAGCGGAACGGAATCGACATGCGCACCGACGCGCCACCGCCCGGCGCGTTCCCGTACTCGAACGTGCATCGCTTCCCGTACAACTCCTGTAGCCGCGCGCGTGTGTTCGCCAGGCCGATCCCTTCTTTGCGCATATCGGCTGCGAACCCCGGGCCGGTGTCGGCAACTTCGACGAGCAATTCGTCGTTGTGTCGTGCGACCGTGATATGCACCGAGAGCGGGCCCGCATCTCGCGCGATGCCGTGCTCGACGGCGTTCTCGAGAATCGGCTGCAGCACCAGCGACGGCACGGCCGCGTCGAGCGTCTCGGGCGCGATGGTCTTCTGCACCTGGAGGCGATCGCTGAACCGTACGCGCTGGATGGCCAGATAGTCCTCGACGAACATGAGCTCGACGGACAGCGGCACCTCCTGAGACTGCTCGTGGAGCGCGGTGCGCAACAGGTCACCAAGCCGTCCGACGATCTCGGCAACATCGTCGCGCCGGCCTTGTAGCGCAAGGGTCGATACCGCATTCAATGTGTTGAAGAAGAAGTGCGGATTGAGTTGTGCTCTCAGCGCCGTGAGTCGCGCCTCTGCGAGTTGGGACCGCAGGTCTGCGTAGTGGAGCGCCAGGAACGTGGCCAGGAGAACGCCGTACGCGAGAGCGTCCTGATAGAAGTGATACGCCAGCGTCGTGCCAAAACGGCCGGCGAACGTGTCAAGGGCCGGCGCGTCTGGCGCCAGCAGCAGCACGTATATCAACGTCAGCGTCGCATTGTGGACGAACGCGAAGACAAGGCCAGCCAGGACATGGATCGCGGCGCTTCGCGCGCGGTCTTGCGGAGCAAATGTATATTTCCTCGCCAGCCACGCGATGAGGGGGACGCACGCAGCCATCAGCACCCAGGTCGGAAGCGTGATGGCCAGGGCCAGGCGCAAGGTGCCGTGGCCCTGCCAGAACGTGTACATGTTGGTGCTCTGACTGATCGCCATCAGCGTGCACGCAACCGCCCCAACGGCTGTGTTCCTGAGCGATCGATGGCGTTGGAGCGGTGCCGACATGGGCGTGATTACAGCATACTGTGCGAGCCAAAAACGAACGTGGGACCAGAAGGACTATGTTGGGACCAAGCGGCCGCGTATCTGACGACGTCGCGTAATACTGTCGGCGTCGATGAGGCGTCCCTGGATGACATGTCACGCCGTGACGACGGTGATCGCGCTGCTCGCGACCTGGCTGTTACGGGCCGATGCGCAGACGCCGCAATCACGCGTGGCAACGCCCCGAATCTACGTCTTCGAAAACGGGTTCATCCGCGGGTTCGATACGAAGATGTTCAGCCTCGCACGCGACGAGGTGAAAGAACCTGGGCTCATCGACGTGTCGTACCTCGTCGTGCACCCGAAGGGCACGCTGCAGTTCGATTCGGGTGGCATCTCTGACAGCGCCTTCACTCCTGACGGGATGCCGGTGACTCAAGGACCGATGTCAGCGGCGAAGCCGCTACTGCCTCAACTCGCCGCCGCAGGCTACAAACCGTCCGACATCAGTTACTTCGTCCTGTCGCATTATCACTACGACCACACCGCCAACGCGAACGCGTTTGCGGCGTCGACGTGGATCGTGCAGAACGCCGAGCGCGACGCTATGTTGGGCAACCCGCCGCAGGGTTCCGTTCAGCCCGCGCACTACACGGCGTTGAAGAACGCAAAGACTCGCATCCTCGACAACGAGGACTACGACGTGTTCGGCGATGGCACCGTGCGTCTGATCGCAGCGCCCGGTCACACGCCCGGTCACCAAGTGCTGCTGGTTCGACTGGCCAAGCGCGGACCGGTGATGCTGGGCGGCGATCTGTATCACTACCCCGAGGAGCGCGCCAACGCGAGAATGCCGACGATCGAGTTCAACGCACAACAGTCTGGCGCCTCGCGCACCAAGGTGGAAGCGCTGCTGAAGCAGACCGGTGCAGAGCTCTGGATCGAGCACGACATCGCGACGCACGCCGGATTGCCGAAGGCACCTGCCTACATCGAGTAAGGACGCGCCCCATCCTTACTCGGTTTGCGGAATGACGCATCCTAGCGCGTCGCCAGGGATTGTAAACGCCTACGTTGACTTTGTGCACACTGTGCACAAAACTAGAGACATGAGCTCAGCCTATGTGTCCGGACGAGTGCCCGCTCGTTACGAGCGGCTGGTCGCGAGACAAGCGCGTGCGGCCAGGACCTCGAAGAGCGACCTCGTTGCCCGCTACGTGATCGAAAAGAGCCTCGAAACCGAGTTCCCCGGGATCTCGTTTCGTGATTCCCTCTCAGGGCGTGAAGCGTACCTGACCGGTCATCGCGTGGCGGTGTGGGAGGTGCTGGCCGTCCGCGAGGAAACCAAGTCGGTGGAGAAGACCGTCAGTTATTTCGGTTGGCCCCGCGTGCTCGTGACGCGGGCGCTCGCCTATGCCAAAGCCTTCCCCGAGGAAATCCGCAGGTCGCGCGACGGAGAAACTGACACAGCCGCGGCTGCTGGCTGACGAGAACACGTCGCATCGGCTCATCTCAGCCTGCCGGCGCCTCGGCAACCCGTTTCCCATTGTCCACATTGCCGACTGGCGGGAGGGGTCGTGGCTTGGTCTCGATGACGCTGCACTGCTGACGTCGTGCGCCGAGGCCGGACTGGTGCTGGTCGCGTTCGACCGGGCGACGCTTCCCTGGCATGCGGGGCAAGTGCTCCGTGCCGGCCAGAACCACGGCGGATTGGTGCTCTTCCGCCGTACCGTTCGCAGCACCGACTACGGTCACCAGGCGCGACTGCTGACAGAGTTCTGGGCTGATGAGGGTCATGCTTGGGACTGGCTCAATCGCGTCGTGTACCTTCCCAAATCGACATCGGCGTGGCGAAAAACTTTGGAAGCGCGAAAGTGATTGCTGACCGCCGCGGCGCTGGTGGGGCGCCGCACGAGCGACCGCAAGGCCGCGAGCTCGCGTGCAAATGGCCGGCTGGGCGGACGCCCGCGCAAGCTGACTGTCCGCTGATTCCCGACGCGGGAGGGCGGAGATTCTCCGTCCAACTTCAGTCCACGAATGCCCAAACACCGCAGAAAACGAGGGAAGGCCAGACACCAGAGGGCAAGACGAATCAACAACTTAGACAACCTAGCGAAATCTGCAAAACCTCCATCCCCGGTTCAAATCCGGGCGGCGCCTCCAAATTCCCGGTTCAAATTCGATCGTTTGTGTGCTGGCGCACAAGCGAGCGTCTTCGATTGGACTTACGGTGGACTACAAATCAGCCGGCTGCTGCGCGAGCTTGTACGCTAAACAGCTGATCCAGAATGACTTGATTGTTCGGGCGTTGGACAAGGGGGAGGTTTCCAGGACCTCCACCCCGAGAAGCGGCGCTCGCGCCGACGAAGCTTGTTTGCACAGATGCTCCGCCACCACGTGAGGTCATCGAAGGCGCATTCACGGCTCACGGTCAAGACAGGTGCCTTGAGAGTTGCCGCTGTGTCCGCTCGATCCAGCGGTGGGGACATTACCGATCGACGTCCGTGGTGACGGTGTAGCGCAACTGTATGCGCCCGTCGCAGGCCTGCAGGATCTGTCAAGCACACGGCTCGTTCACGTGAGCGGCTTACGGGGTCGTCGGTGACTTAATGACGGCGGCGCGGTGGTGTGGCTATCACAAAGTCGATCCGCGCCAGATTTCGCCGGTGTTGAGTGAACTCGTCGGTCCCGTGTCGCCACCTCGATCCGCCTCGATCACCCACGAAGAGTGCGGACGTTCACAGCACGAAGCTATGAGCAAGCGTATTTGGGCCTCGATGTACAGGGCCAGACTGCCAGGGATGTCGTGACTGGACGCCGAGCGACGGCTTTAGGCGGCCGCGCGATCGTAGCGGTGGTGGAGCCTGCCGACGTGCGGCGTCACGACGATCCGCCCGACCGCCGCCGGCATGACCGGGCGCGAGATCGGCGCGTCCTTCTCCAGGGCCAAGTGCGTTCGCGCCTGCATGTAGTACGTGGCTATGCGCGACGATCTCCAGGTGCGGCGCCGCGCGTGAACGAACCAAGAACCGCAGTGAGTAAAGCAGGGAAGCGACGACGGACACGATGAGTCGAGCCTATTCGGAATGGCCTACAACCTCAATCGTCACAAGGCGTACCGCATTTCTGGTAGCCACAACTCCGGAAGCAGCGCGTCCGCCTTCAAACTGATGTCATAACGACGTCGGCCTCGTCGGGATCGAAGCCAGCGCGTACCATGGGCGAGCGATGTCAGCCGGCGAGACGGTCAGAACATCCCGAGTTGCAGTTTCGCGGCGTCCGACATCCGGTCTTTGTCCCAAGGTGGGTCCCAGACGATGTCCACGTGGGCGTCGGTGATGCCGGGCAGTTGCTTCAGCTTGTTGACGACTTCGACGGGAAGGCTCTGAGCGGCGGGGCAGCCAGGCGCCGTCAACGTCATGCGAACACCGACCACGTGGTCGGAGTCGACGGCGATCTCGTAGATGAGACCGAGTTCGTAGATGTCGACGGGGATCTCGGGGTCAAAGATCGTCGAGAGCACCTCGACGATCTGCGGTTGCATCGCGAGAGTCTTGACGGGGTCACGACGCTCGAAGATCGCGCCGGCTGTCGCGCCCGCGTGCGAAGCCGCTCGCGCCGCCTCTTCGGTGCGCGCCGCGTGTTCGTCGGTGAGCTTGATGATCTTGTCAGCCATGGCCGTCGGTCGCGCTACTCCGCTTCTGTCGACACGACCTCGTCCTTCGCGTCGACCGCGGAGCGAAGCGTGTGCCAGGCGAGGCTCGCGCATTTCACGCGCGCCGGGTAGTTGCGGACGCCTTCGAACACGGCCAGCTTGCCCAGCCGTTCTGGATGGGCGAGTGGGTCGGCGTTCCCGGTCACCATCTGGTGGAATTGCTCGAACATGCCGCGGGCCTCGCTCAGCGTTTTCCCCTTGACGCTATCGGTCATCATCGAAGCCGACGCTTTCGAGATCGCGCATCCTGATCCCTGGAAGCTGGCGTCCGTGATCATGCCGTCCTCGACCTTCAGGTAGAGCGACAGCCGATCCCCGCAGAGCGGGTTGTAGCCCTCGGCATGCCGGTTGGCGCCTTCAATCGCGCGGAAGTTGCGCGGCCGGCGGTTATGGTCGAGGATGACCTCTTGATAGAGCTCCCGAAGATCGGACACTGGCAACCCTCGCTGCGTCACGTGAAGAGCTCGCGAACCTTATGGAGCGCGGCGACGAGGGCGTCGATCTCCTCGCGCGTGTTATACAGTGCCAGCGACGCGCGCGCGGTGGCGGGAATGCCCAACCGCTGCATCAGGGGCTGAGCGCAGTGGTGCCCCGTGCGGATCGCGACGCCTTCCTGATCGACGACGGTGCCGATGTCGTGCGGGTGCACGCCCTCCATCACGAACGAGAGCACGCTCGACTTCTCCGCCGCCGTTCCGATGAGCGTCAGGCCCGGCACCCCCGACAGCGCCGCCGTTCCGTACGCCAGCAGCTCACGTTCGTGGGCCGAGATGCGATCCATCCCGATCCCCGTGACGTAATCCACGGCCGCCGCCAACCCTATCGCGCCCGCGATGTTCGGTGTCCCCGCTTCGAATTTGTACGGCAGGGCGTTGTATGTGGTCTTCTCGAACGTGACCGACTTGATCATGTCGCCGCCACCCTGATACGGCGGCATCTCCTCGAGCAGGCGCTCCTTGCCGTACAACACGCCAATCCCGGTCGGTCCGTACAGCTTGTGGCCCGTGAACACGTAGAAGTCGGCGTCGAGCGCCTGGACGTCCACCGTCATGTGATGCGCTGCTTGGGATCCGTCGATCAATACCGGCACGCCGCGGCGATGCGCCGTCGCAATCATCTGCTGGACGGGATTGATCGTCCCGAGCACGTTCGACAGATGGACGATCGAGACCAGCCGCGTGCGGGACCCGACAAGCCGCTCGTATTCCTCGAGCTGCAGCGCCCCCTCGTCGGTGATCGGAATCACCCGCAGCGACGCGCCCTTTTCCTCACACAGCATCTGCCAGGGCACGATGTTGGAGTGGTGCTCCATGGCGGAGATCACCACCTCGTCTCCCGGGCCGAGACGTGTACGCCCGAACGTCTGGGCGACAAGGTTGATGGCTTCGGTGGCGTTGCGCGTGAAGACGATTTCGCGGGCAGAGGCTGCGTTGATGAAGCGCTGCACCGTGACGCGGGCGTCCTCGAACGCCTGGGTAGCGCGCTCGCTGAGCAGGTGGACGCCGCGGTGGACGTTCGCGTTGTCCTCGCTGTAGTAGGACATCAACGCGTCAAGCACCGCACGAGGCTTCTGTGTCGTCGCGGCATTGTCCAAGTACACGAGCGGTTTGCCGTGCACGGTCTGCCGAAGAATGGGAAAGTCCTCGCGGATCCGGCGCACGTTGAAGCCGGCCTGGGAGGGCGCGGCGATGCTGGCGATGGTCATGGTTGTGCCGGCCCCCCGGCGGCGGGTAGCTCGGAGAGCAGGTGCGCTTCGAGCGACGTCCTGAGCCCGTCGATCCGGATCCGGTTGAGCACGTCACCCGCGAACGCACGGATCAGCATGTCACGCGCCTGCTGCCGGTCGAGGCCCCGCGCCCGCAGATAAAAGATCGCGTCCTCGTCGAGCTGGCCCACTGCCGCGCCGTGCGTGCACTTCACGTCGTTGGCAAAGATCTCGAGTTGGGGCTTCGTATTGATCCGCGCATCGTCGGAGAGCAGCAGGGCCTTGTTCGTCTGCTTGGCGTCGGTCTTCTGCGCGTCGGGCCGTACGATGATCTTGCCGTTGAAGACGGCACGAGCGTGCCCGCTGAGGATCCCTTTGTACAGTTCGTGGCTGCCGCAGTGCGGCTTGGCATGGTCGATCGTCGTGTGATTGTCGACCAGCCGCCCGCCGTCCACGAGATACAGACCGTTCAACGTGTAGTCGCCGCCCTCGCCGTCGAGCACGGCGATGATGTCGTTCCGGACGAGCGCGCCACCGAACGCGATCGAATGCGACGAAAACGTGCTGTCACGGGTGCCGTGCACGTACATGCTGCCGATGTGACTGGCACGCTGGCTCTCGCGTTGCACCTTGTAATGGTCGACCACCGCGCCAGACCCGACCACGACCTCCGTGACCGCGTTCGTGAAGTACTCCTGTCCCGGCGGACCGGCGTACCCTTCGACGATCCGGGCCTGACTGCGGTCGCCAGCGACGATCAGCACGCGCGGATGCGACACGCTGGCTTTCCCTGGCGATGCCGACACGAACAGCAGCGAAATGGGCTGTTCGATGATCGTGCCCGGCGGGATCCACACGAACGCGCCGTCCTGGAGGAAACCGGTGTTCAGCGCCGTGAACGCCTGCCGGTCAGGCGGGGCGAACCGGCCGAGATACGGCTCCACGGCCGCCGGGTTCGTGGCCATGACAGACCGCAGACCGGACACATGCACGCCGGCAGGCAACGCGCCGACGGAAAGCTGTGGCGTATACGCGCCATTCACCATCACGAGCCGGTAGCCGCCGAGTGCGCCGGCCCAGCGCTCCACCAGATCCGTCGTGAGGCCGCTCTGACCATCCTGCGCCGGCGCGAAGTGCCGGTCGGCGATCGACGCGACGCTGGTGAACTTCCATTCCTCATCGCGCGTCGTAGGGAAGCCGGCGTCCGCGAAGTGCTCGATCCCCTTCCGGCGCAGATCCCGCAGCCATGATGGTTCCGACGCAGAACGGGCGCGAACAAGACGATCGCAATCGGCCAGATAGGCGTCGGTCTGCGGGTTGGACTGGACGAGTCGAGTCATGCGGATGTCCTTACGCTTTCTCGGCCGGGGCGGCGGCCGCCGCCTCTGGCTCGAGCCAGCCGTATCCTCTGTCTTCGAGCTCGAGCGCGAGCGCCCGGTCGCCAGACTTCACGATTCGCCCGCCCGACAGCACGTGCACGACATCGGGAACGATGTAATCGAGCAGCCGCTGATAGTGGGTGACGACGATGATGGCGCGCGCCAGGCTCCGCATCCTGTTGACCCCGTTGGCAACGAGCTTGAGTGCGTCGATGTCCAGGCCCGAATCCGTTTCGTCGAGGATCGCCAGCTTCGGCTCGAGCACCGCCATCTGAAAGATCTCGTTGCGCTTTTTCTCGCCGCCGGAGAAGCCTTCGTTGACAGAACGGGTGAGCATGCCCGGGTCAATCTCGAGCAGCGTCGCCTTCTCGCGCATCAGTGCCATGAACTCGATGGCGTCGAGCTCCTCTTGCCCCCGGTGCTTGCGGATCGCGTTCAGGGCCGCCTTCAGGAAGTACGCATTGTTCACGCCAGGGATCTCGACCGGGTACTGGAACGCCATGAACACGCCCTCTCGGGCGCGCGCTTCCGGATCCATCGCGAGGAGATCGCGACCCTCGTACGACACCTCGCCCTCGGTCACCTGGTAGTCGGGGTGGCCGGACAGTGCGCGCGCGAGCGTGCTCTTGCCCGAGCCGTTCGGCCCCATGATGGCGTGGACTTCCCCGGCGTTGACGCAGAGGTCAATGCCTTGAAGGATCGGCTTGCCGCCGACCCGTACGTGGAGGTTGTGGATATCAAGCATGGTCATGATGACTTAGCCGACGCTGCCTTCCAGACTGACGCTGAGGAGCTTCTGCGCTTCCACGGCGAACTCCATCGGCAGCTCGCGGAACACTTCCCGGCAGAACCCGCTGACGATCAGGTTCACGGCGTCCTCGGTCGAGAGACCGCGCTGGCGGCAATAAAAGATCTGGTCTTCGTCGATCTTCGAGGTGGACGCCTCGTGCTCCACTCGCGCCGAGGTGTTTTTGATTTCGAGGTACGGGAACGTGTGGGCGCCGCACTGATCCCCGATGAGCAGCGAGTCGCATTGCGAGTAGTTGCGCGCGCCCTGCGCCTGCTTGCCGATCTTCACCATGCCGCGGTAGGTGTTCTGGCCGTGGCCCGCCGAGATCCCCTTCGAGACGATCGTGCTCTTCGTGTTCCGCCCGATGTGGATCATCTTGGTGCCGGTGTCGGCTTGCTGCCAGTTGTTGGTCGTCGCGACTGAATAGAACTCGCCGATCGAATTGTCGCCCTGCAGGATGCAGCCCGGGTACTTCCACGTGATAGCGGACCCGGTCTCGACCTGCGTCCAGGTGATCTTCGAGTTCACGCCGGCCGCTTTGCCACGTTTGGTGACGAAATTGAAGATGCCGCCCTTGCCTTGCTTGTCGCCCGGGTACCAGTTCTGGATCGTCGAGTACTTGATCGTCGCGTTGTCGAGCGCGACGAGCTCCACGACGGCGGCGTGCAACTGGTTCTCGTCCCGCATCGGCGCCGTGCAGCCCTCGAGATAGCTCACGTGCGCGCCCTCTTCGGCGATGAGGAGCGTGCGCTCGAACTGACCGGTGTTACGGGCGTTGATGCGGAAATAGGTGGACAGTTCCATCGGACAGCGGACGCCTTTGGGGATGTAGGCGAACGAGCCGTCACTGAACACCGCCGAGTTGAGCGTCGCGAAGAAGTTGTCGGAGTAAGGCACGACAGTACCGAGGTACTTCCGCACGAGATCGGGATGCTCCTGCACCGCCTCGGAGAAGGAACAGAAGATGATCCCCAGCTCCGCCAGCTTCGTCCGGAACGTTGTCGCCACCGAGACGCTGTCGAACACGGCGTCAACTGCGACGCCGGCGAGCAGCTTCTGTTCCTCGAGCGGAATCCCGAGCTTCTCGAACGTGGCGCGGATTTCCGGATCGACCTCGTCGAGGCTGTTGAGCGTCGGCCTCTTCTTGGGCGCCGAGTAATAGATGATGTCCTGGTAGTCGATCGAGGGGTAGCGCACGTTCTGCCACGTCGGCTCGGTCATCGTGAGCCAGGTGCGGTACGCCTTCAGGCGCCACTCGAGCAGCCACGCAGGCTCGCGTTTCTTCTCGGAGATCAGCCGGACGACCTCTTCGCTGAGACCCTTGGGAACGGTCTCGGCGTCGACATCGGTGACGAAGCCGTACTGGTATTCCCGGTTGGCGAGCTCCTCGATCGTGCGGGTCGCTGTGGTCATTGATGGTCCTCTCCGGCGAGCCCGTCAGTGCTGGCAGGGTGAGTGTCCACGACACTGAACGAGATGCCGCAGCCACACGTGCTCTTGGCGTGTGGGTTTTCGAAGAGAAAGCCTCGGCTGATCAGGCTCGTGTCGTAGCCGAGCGTCGTGCCGTCCAACAGCCGGAAGCTCCGGGGATCGACGAAGACCCTGGCGCCCTCCGGGCCTTCAAACACGTGATCGCCTTCGCGGGGTGCCTGTTCCCAGGCAAACACGTACTCGAAGCCCGAGCAGCCTCCGGCCTTCAGCCCGATCCGCAGGCCACCCTCTTCCATGTGCTGCTTGGCGAGCAGTTTTCGAATCTGTCGAGCGGCGCTCTCTCGAATCTCAATCATGGCTTCCCCTACGCGGCCTACAACGCCGACACGCGCCGCATGGCCGGCGACGACATCACTCTGACAGGCGGCGCCGGCGGGTCGGGCTCGCCAACGAGCTCCAAAATGCTGCACTCGGCCAGGACGGCTGCGATCCGATCCCGGATGCGGCGCAACGGGTCGCGGACGTTGCACTTCGAAAACTGATCGCACTCGTGGTTGCCGTGCGTGCAGGCCGTCATGGTCAAAGGACCGTCGACGGCTTCGAGGACCGCTGCCACCGAGGTCGCCGCAGGCGGCTGCGCGAGCTCGTAACCGCCGTGAACGCCTTGGTGCGAGACGAGCAAACCAGCCCGCACGAGCCGCGTCAGCACCTTGGCCATCAGCTCGATCGGAATGTCATAGCTTTCGGCGATTTCCCTGGCACTGGCCGCCCGACGTCGCGGATCGGAGGCGAGATGCTTCATCGCCATCAAGGCGTAATCCGTTTTCTTAGAGAGCCTTAGCATCAACGTCTCGGATATACGACTAATTTGGTCGTATATTAACACGAACCCCGGAGTGGCGCAAGCTATCTCGCCAGCGGGAAGAGGGGTCGGACGATCTGGTCTGCCGGAACAGCTCGTCCTCTGGACGATTCTCTGCCTGCGCTGGCGCTCTCTCTCGAACGGCTCTTCCTGGAGCAGGCAGCGGGGGAGAGAGCTTCCTGAAACTGCGGCCCCAACTCACCGTCGGCGCACTGTCCGAGCCGTCCGCGCAGCAATGAGGTTCCAATGGGCGCCGTGCTCTTGAACGAGGCGCGGCGCGTTCTCGTGCCCGCCGCCGCGCACGACGAGGAGATGAATTGCATGAGCGCCCGCGCCGTCGCGCAGGGGCGGTGGTGGGCGCACCTGGTGGGCGCACGCTCGATTCACATCGATAAACATTGGCCTGGCTATCCTGCGAAATCAGGTCGAGGAGTTTTCTCAGTTGGATGTGGGCCGGAGCTGTTTTGACGAAGCGGAGATTTCGCCGTCGCGTCCGCGCGAGTTGTGCGTACAGCGCGCGTCACACATGCGGTTTACATCAAGCCCACCTTGACGTTGACAACGCCGAAGGCGTCACATTTAGCCAGGATGAAGACCCTGCTGGTTCTCAGACACGCCAAGTCGAGCTGGCACGATCCGGCGCTTGATGACCACGACCGACCGCTGAACAAGCGTGGCCAGCAAGATGGGCCGCGGATGGGAGAGCTGGTGCGAGAGCACCGACTGACCCCCGACGTTATCATCAGCTCCGACGCGGTGCGGGCGCGTCTGACGGCGGAGGCCGTGGCCGAGGCAGCTCGCTATACGAGCGAGATCTTGCTGGACCCGCATCTCTATATCGCCAGCCCCGCCGGCATCCTCGCGGTGCTGCGCACGGTGAGGGAGACGAAAGCCGGGACCGTGATGATCGTCGGGCACAATCCCGGCCTCGAAGAACTGGTTGCGCAGTTGACCGGCGAGCAGCAGGACTTGCCGACCGCCGCCCTCGCGCAGATTGTCCTGCCAATCGATCGGTGGCGCGATCTCAAACTGTCGACCCGCGGGACGCTCTTGGGCCTCTGGCGACCGAAGGAACTGACATAGGCCGCTACGGACTAAGACGCTACACGTCCACCGCTCGGTAAGTGAGCAGCACTGCCCGACGGCAAGCAGCACCACCGCCGGCCCAGAACCGGATCTCGAACCATAGGCAAACAGCGCGCCCACCGATAGCCACTGAGCGCCAACGCGAGCATGTGTTTTAGGAGTTGGGCTACGTCCATCGGCGGCACGATTGGCTGGCATACTGACCGTGCTGCATAGCGACTGGAGGCAGCGGAGTTTTCGGACAGTACGCGCTACTTTGGTGTTCGAACCGTTCCGTCAGGCGGACGGATCGACGACGCGGGCATATAGCGGCCTCGGTTTGGGGTCGGCTATCGTGAAGCACCTTGTCGAAGCTCACAGTGGAACGGTGGCCGCGCGCAGCGCCGGCGAGGGACAAGGCGCGACGTTTACCGTGCAACTCCCGATAGTTGCTGCGCTGTTTCCAGCCTGCGACGGCGGACAGTGGGAACACCGCAACGCACGTCTCTGATGGGGCGACGGTCCGTCCACTCACACCCTCTATGCGCCGGGCCGCTCGCAACCCGCCGTGGGTACTGATCCCACCTGCCGGAGTTGCGCCCGACAACACAGGGTTTCCAGTGAATTTCATGCAGGTATGGTTTGTGCTTGGCCGCGCCGGTGGAGAGAACGCATTCTCAAAAGTATCCGATTGCGATCCACGCTTGTGCTTGGCCGTGTTGCCGGTGCGGTCGGGCTGTCTCGCGCCACCCGTACGGCCCACTCGAATCGCGAGGGATGCCTCGCGAAGGGAGCAGAGAGATGAGGATGATTCGTATCGCAGCCGCGGTCTTGGCCTGCCTGGCGATGGTTCACACCGTCGACGCACAGTCGCGCAAGAGAACGAAGGTAAGGTTCAACGCACCCGTCGAAATTCCCAATCCCTCCACCAAGACTGGCGTGATGACGCTTCCGCCCGGCGAGTACATCTTCGCGATGGCCGACACAGGGTCGAGCCATCACGTCGTTCGGGTCACGGACGCCACTGGCAAGACGGTGCACTCGATGGTCATGACCATGCCCGACTACCGTTTGAACGCCACCAGCAAGACCGTGATGTACTTGGGAGAGCGCCCCGCCGGCTCGCCGGCCGCTATCAAGAGCTGGTTCTACCCGGGCGATACCAGCGGTGAGCGCTTCATCTACCCTAAGGCACGAGCGCAGGCGCTGGCCGCGGAAGTGAACCAACCCGTGCCCTCGCGTGTCGCGGAAGGACCCATCACTGCCACCGAAACCATTCAGGTCCAGACGCCCGAGAAGAAGGAGGTGGCCTACAACGCGAAGGTCTTCGAGCCAACCGACGCGAAGGACACTGCAGGTGTCGAGGGTGAACCGGTCCAGGCTGCCGCAGCAGGCGGAGGAGCGGAGTTGCCGCGGACGGCGTCGTCTGTCTACGCGGTGGGTCTTGCCGGGCTGCTGCTCCTCGGTGTCGGGTTGGCAGTTCGCGGATCCGCCTACCTGACGCGCCGCACGTAACCGCAGCGCGACGTGCGCAGCGTCTTCGTCTCTCGTGTGTTGATCGTGGCCGGCCTCGCGATGATCGCGTGGCCGGTCTATGTGTCGACCGACTCCGCAATCGCTCAGTGGTCCGGCCGTCGTCAACTGGCGCGCGCGGTCCAGGCGGAGCACGCCCGCGGATCGCAGGCACCCGTGCGTGAAGCGCAGGATGAAACGATCGTCGTCCGCAAACCTGGAACCGTTCCCGTGCCGGCGGTGGCTCAAGGCACGGTGCTGGGTCAGTTCGACGTGCCCCGCCTCGGGCTGTCCTATGTGCTTCTCGAGGGGACCGACAGCCGCACACTCGACCGCAGCGTGGGGCACGTCGAGGGCACGGGCCTGCCCGGGAGCGCCGGCAACATCGCGATAGCCGGGCACCGCGACCGGCACTTCCGCAAGCTGGAGTGGATTCAACGCGACGATCAGATCGTGTTGACGTCTCCTGGTGGTGCCCAGTACGTGTACCGCGTCGAGTGGTCGCGGATCTTCAAGCCGGGGGACATCCAGGTGCTCGACGCGTCGCACGGCCCTGCAATCACTTTGATCACCTGTTTCCCGTTCGAATACGTCGGGTCTGCGCCGCTGCGGCTGATCGTCAGGGCAGTGCCCGACGACTCGACGCGGACGACGCTGATCGCGAGCGCGCAGGTGGATTAGCGTGCGCGCTGGCGGCGGCAGCAGGGTGAGAGCCATGACGACCGTCCGACATCACGCGTTCGTGTTCGCACTCGCGTCTTGGCTCGTCGCCGTTGCCGGCGCCCTGGCCGTCGTCCAGGCCACGGCGTCAACCCAGAACCAACAGAACAGACAGGATCTGCCGAGGTTCACGTCGTCGGAATCGGTGCGTCGCGTCGTTCTGTATGCGACGGTTCGCGGCGAGGACGGCTTCGTGGCCGACTTGACCGCCGACGACTTCACGATTCTCGAGGATGGGAAGCAGCAGAAGATCCTCGAGTTCCAGCGGGAGGACGTGCCGGTGGCCATCGGCCTGCTGGTCGACAACAGCCGCAGCATGCTGACCCGGCGGGACGAAGTGGTGGAAGCCGCCAAGACGTTCGTGCGCGCGACCAATCCGCAGGATGAAATCTTCGTTCTGCACTTCAACGAGCGATTGAGTTATGGCCTCCCGCGAGACGTCCCGTTCACCGCCGACCGCGCGTTGTTGGGCGAGGCACTGGACCGGATGCAGCTCGACGGACAGACCGCCCTTTACGCCGCCATTGCCGAAGGGCTGTCGCATCTCGGCAAGTCGAATCTGACCAAGAAGGCGCTGATCGTCATCAGCGACGGCGGCGACAACGTGAGCCAGATAAGGCTCGACGACGTGGTCAAGCGTGCGGATCTGTCGGGCGCCTCCTTCTACGGAATCGGGATCTATGACCCCGACGATGGCGAAGCCGACCCAAAGACCCTGCGCAATCTGGCCAATCGGACCGGGGGCGAATCGTTCTTCCCCGAGCGGCTGGCCGACGTCCGCAGCTTGTGTGAGCGGATTGCGTTGACCATGCGCAACCAGTACACGGTGTCGTATTCCCCTTCGTCCGTCGACACCAAGCCCACGTACCACCGCATCGAAGTGAAAGTGAAGGATCCGAAGAAGCGGAAGCTGACGGTGCGCACGAGGACCGGCTATTACACGACGCCCGTCGCTCCACAGGAGTAGCTCGTGAAACACTCTCGACGAGATCTGCTGCTGGCATTCGGAGGAGTCCTCTCGTATGCGCGATTCGCGAGCGTCTGCGCGCAGGACCTCGCGTCGTATACCGACGCCGACCGGGAGGCATTCCTCCGTGGTGGCATGGTCGTCTCCATCCAGGACATCGGAGAGGGCGTGACCAAGCCGATTCGAGCGGAGTTGGGCTGGAAGGGCGTTATGCACTCCGCGCAGATCCAGCGGGTCGATCGCCCGCTGCCGGACTTCTTCGGCCAGGACGGCACCGTACTGCCGGCGCGTGATGCCTGGCGGTTCAACATTGCCGCGTATCGGCTCGATCGACTGCTTCAACTGAACATGGTGCCGGTTTCGGTGGCGCGCAGTTACAAAGGCACCCCCGGCGCCTTCACCTGGTGGGCCGACGATGTGAAGGGACAGGAGACGCAGCGGGTGCGCGAGCAATGGGCGGCACCTGATCCCGAGCGCTTCGAGCAGCAGCGAGCCGTCGGCCAGGTGTTCGACGAACTGATCATGAACATCGATCGGAACCTTGGCAACCTGCTGATCACCAACTCGTGGCAGGTGGTGCTCATCGATCACACACGCTCGTTCACGCCGTACAAGAACATCCGCAACAAGGCGAACCTCACCCGCTGCAGCCGCGCGTTGCTCACGCGGATGTCGGCGCTCACGGAGGCCGCGATCGCGAAAAGCGTCGGCGCGTGGTTGACTCGCGCCGAAATCACCGCGCTGCTCGCGCGCCGCGATCGCATCGTGGCGTTCTTCAATGAAGAGGTGAAAACGAAGGGCGAGAAGAATGTCCTGTTCGGGTGAGCCGCGCGGTCTCAGGCTCACCAGACGATCGTGGCTGCAGTTGGTGGCGACAGCCGTCGCGGCGACATCCTATGCGTCTCCAGTGGAGGCCGACCTGCGAGTGCTCCGGCCCGAAGACGAATCGACGCGGGACAAGTCGCTGCAGGCACTGCTCGCCTCGATGAGGTCGATCGTTCGACGTAAGGACAGCAAGGCGCTCTGTGCACTGATGGCCCACGACTTCAAAGTGGAGTTCGACGTCGGCAAGGGTCCCGACGTGTTCCGGCGTCAGTGGGACAGCGAGAGCTCCACCACCGCGGTGTGGGCGGTCCTGGACCGGCTCCTCTCGCTTGGCGGTACGTTCTATTCGAATTCGCTCTTCGCAGTGCCGTACGTCTACACCCGCTTTCCTTACGACCTCGATCGACTGAGCCACGTCGTCGCGACCAGTGATATCCCGGTTAACGCGGAGGCGAACCTCGCGAGCGCTCGCGTCGGCATGTTGAAACACGCCATCGTGCCGCTCGTGACTCCTCTGACGCCGCCGGCCATGCTCTGTCAGCAGCCGTTTGTGGCAGTGCAGCACCCGGCGTTCGGCCTCTGCTACGTTGCTGGAACGGACGTCTACAGCCCCGTCGGCCATCGCGCGTTCTTCGAGAAGCGACAGGGCCGATGGCGCTGGCTCGGCCTCGCCGCGCCGACGCTCGCCACGCCTCCGGTGCTGCTCGCCGCCGCCGGTGCGGCACCGTGAGGCTCGGCCGCCGGTGCTTCCTCGCGTGGCTGGCGATGTCGGCCGCCGCCCGCGGCCAGACCAATACGACGGGATACGACTGGCAGGGCGTGAATCGAGTTGTCGCGATTGGCGACGTGCACGGAGACAAGGACGCGTTGACGGCGGTGCTCCGTATGGCGGCGCTCATCGATTCCAGTGACCGATGGATTGGCGGGACGACGCACGTGGTCCAGGTGGGAGACGTGCCGGCGCGCGGCCCGCAGACACGCCAGGCCTTGGATCTCCTGATGCGCCTCGAGCGTGAAGCGCTTGCCGCCGGCGGCAGGGTCCACGCGCTGATTGGCAACCATGAGGCGGGTCTTATGCAGGGCGATCTTCGTAACGTGCTGCCCGCTGAATTCGAAGAATTTCGGACCGCGGATTCCGAGAAGCGGCTGCAGGCCGCCTACGACAGGGAGGTGGAGGCACTGCGGCGTCGCGGCGAATGGCGGGCGACGGCGACCGCAGCAGCTGCGTTCCGCACCTCGTGGTTCGAGCGTCATCCGCCCGGCTGGGTCGAGCATCGCGAGGCCTTCGCGCCGATGGGAACCTATGGCTCGTGGATTCGGCGCAACAACGCCATCGTCAAGGTCAACGACACGCTTTTCGTGCACGGCGGCATCTCACCAAAGTACGTGGCGACGCGCCCGTCGACGATCAACGACGGGATCCGCGGGGAACTGGCGCAACCTCTTGGCTCACCAGCACCGCTCACGGAGGAGGTCGCCTCGCCGTTGCGCTACCGCGGCCTCGCCGAGGACGAGGTCAAGGCACCCGTCTCGCACGTCGAGCGGGTGCTGGCGGCGCAAGGGGTTCGGAGAATCGTCATTGGGCACACCGTGACCCGCACCGCGATCCTTCCCAGATACAACGCGCGCGTAGTCAACGTCGACATCGGTCTGTCGCGGTTCTACGGCCGACCGCCGGCGTGCCTCGTGTTGGAGGGCCGGTCGGCGTACGTGTGGCATCGGCAGACGAAGATCGAGTTTCCCGAGCCGGGCACGGCGGACGACACCGCCTATCTCAGGGCGGTCGTCGCTGCCGACGAACCGCCGTCGCCGGTGACAGAACTCCTGCTGGGGCGCTGACGCAACGTCGAGTGCCCCGGTTCAAATCCGGGCGGCCCCTCCAACCTTTTTCCGATCGTCAGCGGCCGATGTGAACACGATTGCGAACACCCGCACGCCGATAGCAGGACGCCTCATCGATCGGGTACTCACTTTCATGGAACTCGACGACGTTGGCGTTCGTGAGGATGTTGTATTCGCGCTGTAGCCGCTTGGCTTCTGCCTCCATCTCAGGCGTCCACTGGCGCAGGTCCATCTACAGCGCATCCTCGGAGCAGATCGCCCCTCGATGTAGCCAGCGCGTCCGCGCAGCGACTCCGCCGCCATGGAGTAAAGACGGTCCTGATATCCTAGCTGGGCCATGGATCGCCGACCTGTTCTCGTTGCCAGGGGCGGCGTCGCAGGATCGAGTGTCGCTCTGACGATGCATCACTGGGCGCCGGATTATCGCGCTATGCTCTGCCGCTGCGGTTCTTGGTCATCTTCGAGTACGAGGAGTTGATTCCGTGAGTAGACAACAACGCTCGTTCCTTCTTGCTTCGCTCCTTCCAGCATTCCTGGTCTTCAGCGTTTTCGCTGTCGTTCAGGCCCAGGAAGGAAAATCGTCGTCGGCCAAGCAGGCGCGCTGGTCTGATCCTGCCACCTGGCCAGACCGACGCGTGCCCCGCGCAGGTGACAAGGTCACCATTGCAGCGGGCAAGGACGTCGTCCTCGACGTCAGTCCGCCGGTGCTGGGCAGCTTGACGATCGACGGCAAACTCAGCTTCGCCAACAACAGAGACCTTGAACTGACCACCGAGTGGATCTTGTTGCACGGGGAACTGGAAATCGGCACCGAAGCCAGGCCCCATACACGCAAGGCGACAATTACCCTCACCAACAACGTCAAAGACGAAGACATAGGTGGAATGGGTGGAACGAATGACCGCAGCGACCGCGGGATCGCGCTCATGGGCGGAACCTTGAACCTGCACGGTGAGCGGCGGCTGAACACCTGGACCAAGCTGGCCAACACGGCCAACGCAGGCAGCACCTCTATACAGGTCCTGGACGCTGCCGGCTGGCGAGTCGGTGACGAGATTGTCCTCGCGTCCACGGATTTCGATCCCCGGCAGGCCGAGAGGCGCACCATTTCGGCCATCAAGGGAAATACGATCACGCTCGATCGGAAGCTGGACTTCATGCACTTCGGCAAGATCACCTTCGACGTGGATGAACGTGGCGAAGTCGGTTTGCTGACGCGCAATATCCGTCTGCAGGCATCGGCCGACGCCGAACAGTCCTTCTACGGCGGGCACGTGATGGCGATGGGCACGAGCAAGATGTTTGTCGAGGGCGTCGAGTTCCAGCGGATGGGCCAGAACCTGACGCTGGCCCGGTATCCGATCCACTGGCATCTGATCGGCGATGCCAAAGGGCAGTACATCAGGAACGCCGCCATCCACGACACCTACAACCGCTGTGTGACCGTGCATGGCACGAATTTCCTGCGCGTGGAGAACAACGTGACCTACAACACCGTGGGTCACTGCTTCTTCCTCGAAGACGGCGTCGAGCACGGCAACGAGTTCGTCCACAACCTGGCGATCCAGACGAAGTGTCATACGTCCAAGCCGTGCGTCCCGACCAACCTCGCCGCGAGCGGCGAGACCAGAAACGGAACGAATGGCCAGCAATCCAAGGATGTCCTGCTGCCCTCGGACAACACGGCGGCGAGTTTCTGGATTACCAACCCGGACAACGTCTTCCGGGACAACGTGGCCGCGGGTTCCGACTCGAACGGCTTCTGGATGTCGTTGCCGGAGCACCCGAACGGTAAATTCGAAGGCACGGAGATCAGTGCGAAGACCTGGCCGCGTCGAACGCCATTCCGCGAGTTCAAGGGCAACGTCGCCCACTCCAACTACGATGCGTTCATGTTCGACCGAAACATTGCGCCCAATAACACGTTCGGTGTGACCGGCAGCTCGCATACCGGCCTTGAAAATCCCGCTGACCCGAACAGTAAGGCGTTGGAATCGGTCTTCGAGGATCTCACCGCCTACAAGAACCGCAATGGCGGCATCTGGGGCCGCGGTGAGATGCACGTGTTCAGGAACGTGAGACTGGCGGACAACGCCATGGGCTTTACGCACGCATCCGGCGCATTCGGTCGCTACGCCTTTACGTCACAAGTCGTCGACTCGCTGTTCGTGGGCGAAACCGAGAACATCGGCAACCCCACGACTGACGCGGAAAAGGCGTACGGTCGCAGCCTGCCGAAGCGCGAATTGCCGGACTTCCCGATCCGCGGCTACGAGTACTACGATTACCGTCATGACGTGGTGAATACCACCTTTCGGAATTACGAGGACAACGCCACTCGCAAGACGGGAGCAATCTCAAACCTGCTGTTTAGCAGCTTCGGGGTCAGCACCAATAACGCCTTCGAGCGCTTGAAATTCGTCAACGCCAAGCCGGTGTATTTCCCGCCGATGGCGAACAACAGCAAGTGGGCCAGCGATAATGGAGGCAGTACGTCCTATAAGACCGCGGCGTACCGAGACAAGGACGGCTCGCTCGGCGGTGGTCCCAATTCCTACGTTCTCATCCACGACGGCGTCAACGACAGCATCGCAGTCGACGCGGAAGCCTGCGAGATCAAGCCCACCTGGAACGCTGCCGTGTGCAAGGGCGATGTCGGACGCCTGACTTTTGGCGGCGGCGGCTTCGGCGGCGCTCGTGGTGCAGGTCCTGCCAGAGGCGGAGCTGCCGGTCCCGGCGCAGCCGCTGGTACTGGCGCCGCTCCCGTAAATGCCGGAGCTCCCGGCCTTGGCGCCGCTGTCGGTCGTGGCGCACCCGGTGGTCGATTCGGCGCTCCTGCTGGACCTCCTCAGCCGCCAGTCGTCCTCAGCCGCAATGGCAGGGAGTACACCGTAACCGGGGGCAGCAACGTACGAGCCGGTACCGAGATCAAGGTGACCACCGAAAGGTCGTCTGTGCCCCTCACCGTGACGGAACTGGATAGCGGCTCGTGGGTGATCTTCGAGCTGCCGGGATTCACCACCGCAGCCTCGGGTACGCCGCAGGACAGCCTGGATGCGCTGCGCCAGGCCAGCGCCACCTCGTACTACAAGGGCCAGGATTCACTCTGGGTCAAGGTTGTCTCCAGCGGTGACCCCGGCAACGGCGCCCCGGGTGGTGGAACCAGCGTCCAGGTCAGCCGGTAAGCGGTACCCAATCCGCAATCTGCGCTGTTCCAATTCGGAGAGGGATAGCTCAGAGTTCCCCTTCTTTGATTAAGCGTTCGATCTGTCTTTGGCGGCGCGAGTGTGCTAGGAGCGCCGCACGAAGGCTCCGTCATGGTTGCGAATCAGGAATTCGACGTCGACGAGTGCACTCAGCACCGTCTCGCACGCGGCGCGATCCAGGCCCCATAGTCGCTCTGCTTGTGTCGCCGTCAGGCGAAGTCCAGGCATCTCGATGTATTCACCCCGGATGCGCCGACAGAGGTCCTCAAGCGGCTGCGGCTGTGTCGATATCGTCAATGCGCCCGTTCTCCTCTCGTTGGTCGTGTCGCGGTGACACTCCTCCGTCAATTTCGCGGAACCGGAATAGAGACACGCCGGCCGCGAATGCCTGACGGGAAAGCTTTGGTGAGGGCTGATTGATCAGGGTCGGGGAGGATACCCCGGCGAAGTGTAGCCGTGCTCAGAAAAGCGACGCTTGGTGGAGGATACGCCCTTTCAAAGGGTTAAGCAAGGAGGCGAGCACGTCTACAGCCCCGGAGGCTGCGTCATCAAATTGAGTTGAACATCTCGTCCGGGTCCATCGCTGTCGCATCAGCGATGATGTTCGCATACACCGCGAGTGCTGACATTCCGACTATCTCGACGATCTCGGACTGTGTAAGGCCATGTCGGCGGAGCTTGTCGTAATCATCATCGGTCAAGCTCTGTGGATTGCGAGAGCACTTGACGGCAAAGAGAATCATCTCGCGCAGCTTGGCGTCGTTCAGCGTGGTGATGTCATCAACGAGGCGATCCAGCGTGTCGGGCTCGACCCCCAACATGCGGCAACAGGCGAAGTGGGCAGCCGTGCAATACCGGCATGTTCGATCCTTCGAGATGGCGACAAACATCATCTCCTTCGTCCACCGGGGAATCTCTCCGCAGACCAGGACATTCCGCACCACCTCCCACGTTCCCCGCGCCACGGCCAGAGAGTGGCCTTGCGTCATGATGAAATTGGGCGGCGAAGGGAATGACATCCGGCGGTGAAACTCTTCGTACACGGTTTTCACCTGCAGGGGGGCCTGTTCGGTTTCGAGAAGTGGCACGTGCGGCATTGGGTCTCGGTCTCGAGTCTTAAAGAGGTGCTTCTCGACGATGACGTGCTTGCCCCCGGGGAGAGCGGCTCGCGCCTGCTCGTAGTGCAGAAATGGCGGCGTGGCGAAGCCGAGGATACCGATGCCGACCGCGTTCGATGACCTGAAACCCCGCACCGGGTTCGCGTGCCGTCAGTTCCCGTTAGGTCGTTGTGCGCCGGACGTTCTCGGCCCGCGGACCCTTCGGCCCTGCGCCAAGGTCGAATTCCACGCCGTCGCCCTCCTTCAGATTCTCAAGACCTTCGCCATACACGGCGCTCCGGTGAAAAAAGTACTCCTTCCCCGCATCGTCCTTGATGAACCCGAATCCTTTTTCAACTCGTAACGTTCGAATCGATCCCGTCATCACGTCTTGCCTCTCTGCTCCGTATCGGCGTTCGGAAAGCCCGATCGCACCCACGGAGGGCCATCGACATCATCCCGTACGGCCCGACCCGTTGGCTGTGCCATTCAGCACATCGAGCGTCTGCGACTGCGAGTCACGAAGCAGCGGCGAGCTGGGTGGTGCCAGGTCGCACGAAATCGTAATAGAAGCCTCAAGGATCGCTTCGGGTATGGGCCGGCATCGCTCCGAGCAACTTCTCGAGCGTCGGCGTGACTCCCGGACCCGGAGCGCGGCTGGCGGCGACGCGAAGGGAGCGACAGCATGCCGCGTGACGCGTCAGGCGAGGTTCATCGCATTCAACACGCTCGGCCACGCGGCCGATTGGCGGAACAGCGGCTCGAACGGGCGAATGACAACCATGATAAAAGCCGGGAAGCGCTGTTCGACCGCTTTCCCCGCCCATTCGACGGCCCTGTCGATCTCGCCCAGGGCCAGATAGTAGTGGACGAGTTCGACTGGTCCCCCGTAGGAATCGCCTCGCAATGTCACGAGCATAGGCTCGGCCTTCTCCGCCTGTCCCACCTGTGCGAACGCGCCGGCCATCAGACCGATGCTGTACGGGGACCACGGCGCGGCAGCCATGGCCTTCTCCGCGCAGCGCATGGCCTCGGCGTGTTGCCCACGAATCGCGTACAAGATGCCCAGATGCACCGGTCCCAGCCAGAACTTCGGATCGAGTTCTATCGCTGTCCGAAGATCATCGAGGGCTTCGTCCCGTCGTCCAAGCCGTTCCATGACTTGTGAACGCAGGTAATGCCACATCTGGCACAGCGGATCCTCGTCGATGACGCGCGCGAGCTGCAGAAGGGCGTCATCGGAGCGCCCGATGGTCAAGAGCCAAAAACTCGCATACCACTGACGCAGGTGAGTGGATAGCGGCTCGCGCTTGACCGCGGCTCGGAATCGGCGCTCGGCTTCGCCCCAATCGTAGTCATAGTGACCGGCGATGATGCCCAGCATGGCGTGCGCTT
>Ga0207428_10000572_pt1 | contig 43607 bp, 42 predicted proteins | sample RhiMethybrSRZTD1_FD_187600 | JGI IMG/M metagenome (GOLD analysis project Ga0207428, IMG submission 187600) | Populus rhizosphere microbial communities from Tennessee, USA - Rhizosphere MetaG P. TD hybrid SRZTD1 (SPAdes) (version 3) | ecosystem: Host-associated > Plants > Roots > Rhizosphere >...
CGCGCCCCTTTCGGACGTGGCCTTACCGGACATGTCCCGGCACCCCGACTTCGGGCCACCGACCTCCTCCCCGCGCCTCGAGCCTATCCTGGAAACGCGGACAGATGGGTGACGTGATCGTGCCGTCTCTGTGCCGATCGCCGCGCACCGCCGGAGCGGCGGTCACGCAGCGACGAGCGATGCGGTTCGCCCCCGCAGCGTCGTCGACGTCGCGCCCTCGATCCGCACGGGAACGAGCTCCCCCGGCTCTCCGGGGCCGGCGAAGTTGACCGTCGTGTTCCGTCGAGTCCGGCCACGGAGCAATGCCTGATCGGTGCGACTCGGGCCCTCTACGAGAACCTCCTCGACCAGGCCGACCCGCGCCGCGTTCCGCGCGGCCGCGATGCGCTGGACGACCTCGACGAGGCGCTCCATCCGGTCGCGCTTCACCTCCTCCGGGACCTGGTCGGTCATCTGCGCCGCCTCCGTGCCCGAGCGCGGCGAGTAGACGAACGTGAACGCGCTGTCGTAGCCGACCTCCTCGACGACGTCGAGCGTCTCGCGGAAGTCGTCCTCGGTCTCTCCCGGAAAGCCGACGATGACGTCCGTGCCGAGCGCCAGATCGGGTATTGCCTCTCGTAGCTGGGAGACGAGCCGCAGATACCGGTCGCGCGTGTACGTCCGGCGCATCGCCTTGAGAATCCTCGTGGAGCCCGACTGGAGCGGCAGATGCACGTGCTCGCAGACCGAACGCGACTCCGCGATCGCAGCGATCACCGGTGGCCGGAAGTCCTTCGGGTGGGGGCTCGTGAAGCGGATCCGCTCGATGCCGTCCACCGCATCGCAGGCCCGCAGCAGCTCGCCGAACTCCGTCCGCAACTCCGGCGCGAGGTCCCGCCCCCACGAGTTGACGTTCTGACCGAGCAGGGTGACCTCCTTGACGCCCTCTCGGGCGAGCGCCTCGACCTCGGCGACGATCTCGCCGGGGCGACGGCTCTGCTCCCGCCCGCGAACGGCCGGGACGATGCAGTAGGAGCACACCGAGTTGCAGCCCATCGAGACCTGCACCCAGGCTGAATGCCTGCGCTCGCGGTGCATCGGGAGCGTCGCTGCGAACGTCTCGTGCGAGCCGAACCTGCCGCGGGGGACGGCGTGACCGCCGGCCTGGATCCAGTCGCCGAGATGTGGGATCGAGCCGGGTCCGAATGCGACGTCGACGAACGGATAACGCTCGAAGATCCGGTCGCGCTGCGCCTCCGCGTAGCACCCGCCGACCGCGATCACGAGGTCGGGCCGGCGCCTCTTGCGCGCGGCCGCCTCTCCGAGATACGCGGCGAGCTTCGTGTCGGGCTTCTCCCGGATCGTGCAGGTGTTGAAGACGACGACGTCTGCCTCGTCCGGCTCGACGGCCTCGCCGAGACCGAGTGACTCGAGCATGCCCTTGATCCGCTCCGAGTCGTGGGCGTTCATCTGGCAGCCGAACGTCGTGACGAAGTACCTTCGCACGGCCCGTAGGGTAGCCGGGCGGCCTCGGGCGCTCGGCCCCGGGCTGTGAGAGCATCGAAAGCGTGCCGATCGAGGGACTCACCGCGTATGCCCACGTCGCGGACGTGCAGCGGTCGGTCGACTTCTACCGGCGCTTGGGCCTGGAGCTGCGAAACAGCCACGAGGAAGATGGCCGGCTCGTTTGGGCGTTCGTCACGAGCCCTGCGGCAGATCCCAACGACGCGGGAGCGCGCTTGATGGTGGCGCTGGCCGATGGTGCCGTCGAGCCCTCGCAACAGGCGGTGCTGTTCTACTGCTGGTCCCCGGACGTCGAGGCACTTCACGCCGAGCTCCGAGACGCCGGCATCGTCGTCGGCGCGATCGAGTACCCGTTTTACATGCCCGCCGGCGAATTCAGGATGGTCGATCCGGACGGATACGTCTTGCTGGTCGGACAGCTGAACGCCGCAGGCAGCTGAGCGCCACTCGACGAGCGTCCGTCATGTGCACGTCGAACTCGGGCTCCTCGAGGATCGGCTTCGGGCCGATCCACGCCCACTCTCCTGCGGCGTCCGCTGCGACGCGAGCGAGCCGCTCGAGGCTCGCCGGAGCGAGACGCGCTACTTCGCCACCTCGACGGCGCGCGACTCGCGGATCACCGTGACCTTGACCTGGCCCGGATACTCGAGCTGATCCTCGATCTGACGGGCGATCTCGTACGAGAGGAGCGCCGTCCCGTCGTCGTCCACCTCGGAGGGCTCGACGATCACCCGGATCTCGCGACCCGCTTGCAGGGCGTAGGCCTTCGCCACGCCGGGCTTCGAGACGGCGATCTCCTCGAGCGCGGCGAGCCGCTTGATGTAGTGCTCGAGGCTCTCCCCTCGCGCGCCGGGTCGTGAGGCGGAGATGGCGTCGGCGGCGATCAGGAGCACGGCCTCGACCGTCTGCGGCTGCACCTCGTAGTGATGTGCCTCGATCGCGTGCACGACGCCGTCCGACTCGCCGTAGCGACGGGCGAGCTGGGCGGAAACGAGCGCATGCGAGCCGTCGACCTCGTGCGTCATCGCCTTGCCGAGGTCGTGGAGGAGCGCCGCGCGCTTGGCGGTCTTCACGCCCGCGCCGAGCTCGGCCGCCATGATCCCGGCGAGGTGCACGACCTCGAGCGTGTGCTTCAGCACGTTCTGCCCGTAGCTGGTGCGGAACTTGAGCCGGCCGAGGATGGCGACGAGCTCCTCGCTCAGCTCGCCGCAGTTGGCCTCGAACACCGCCTGCGCGCCCGCCTGATGGACCTGCTCGTCGAGCTCCGCCTTCGACTGGTAGTACATCTCCTCGATCCGAGCCGGGTGGATCCTCCCGTCCTCGATCAGCTTCTCGAGCGTGAGCTTCGCGACCTCCCGGCGGATCCCATCGAACGACGAGAGGACGACGGCATGCGGCGTGTCGTCGACGATGAAGTCGACGCCGGTGAGATGCTCGAGCGCGCGGATGTTCCGTCCCTCGCGGCCGATGATCCGACCCTTCATGTCGTCGCTCGCGAGCTCGACGACGGTCACGGTCGTTTCCGCCGTGTGACTCGCCGCGACCCGCTGGAGCGCATCCGCGACGAGTGCCCGGGCGCGCCTGCGCGACTCGGTGCGCGCCTCCTCCTCCATCTGGCGCACGGACCGGGCGAGCTCGTGCCGGACGAGGTCCTGCGACCGCTCGAGCACCGCCGACTTCGCCTCACCGAGCGTCATCCCGGCGGTGCGCTCGAGCTCGAGGAGCGCGTCGTCGCGCGCAGCCTTCAGCTCCTCCTGGAGCTGCTTCAGATGCACCTCGCGGTCGCCGATGCCCTGCTCCCGCCGCGTGATCTCGACGGCCTTCTGCTCGAGCTCGCTCTCGCGCTGCGCGATCCGCTCCTCGACCTTCGCGATCTCGACCCGGCGATCCTGAACCTCGCCGTCGACCTCCGCCCGAAGCTTCACCGCGAGCTCTCGGGCCTCGACCTGCGCCTCCCGCCGGATGGTCTCCGCCTCGCGGTCCGCGTCGGCGACCGTCCGCCGGCGCTCCTCCTCGCTCCGCCGGATCGCAGAGCTGCTCGACGAGCGGAGCCACACTGCGGTCGCGATCGCCCCGATCGCGATACCGACGAGCGCGGCGATGAGCGTGAGCATCTGCACTCCTCCCGGAGTTGGCCGACTTGCCGCGCTGTCCGTCGCGGCAGCTCACATCCGACAGTTCCCCGCCCGGGCGGGGTCCCGACGCCGCTGCGTCGTGTGGCTCTAGGCCGGTGCGGCCTCCAGCGGACGCGCACGGCGCACCCGCTCGTTGGCGAGGTCGATGTTCGACACGAGGGTCACAGGGTCAACGGTTTCGGAACTACCTGGTTGCAGGAACTACCCGAGTGATGCGGACTCATGGTAGCGCTCCGTTCTCGACATTCGCAATGAGGTCCTCGAGGCTCTCCTCCGCGAAGCCACGCGAGGCGAGATAGCGGATGGTTCGCGGCGTGCAGCCCCGCGCAGAGACGATCCGCGCGGCCCGCGCCGACTCCGGCTCGAGCCGCGCGATCACGTCCCGGGCGACCGTCTCGTCGATGCCGTGCCGCTCGAGATCGCGCGACACGAGGAGGTCGCCGGCGCCGCGGTCGGCGAGGAGGCGTGCGCGCACCTCCGCGAAGCGAACGTCGTCGACGAGGCCTGCCTGCGAGGCACGCTCGAGGGTCTCCCGGCGATCGCCGTCGCGAACGCCTGCGCGGGCCAGGTGCTCGTCCAGCTCCGCACGTGACTGCTCGCGACGCGCGAGCGAGCGCACGGCGACGCCGTCCGCGCGCGCACGCCGTAGCGCACGGCCGAGCGCTCGCGCCTGCGCGCGTTCGAGCGGGCACCCGACCGCGAGACCCGCTTCGAGCACCACCTCGGCGGGAACGACACGCCACGGCCGGTTGTCGAGCTCGACCGCGACACGGCCGGCCCGCGCCCGCAACCCGGTGACCGTCGCCATCTTCTCTACCTCGCCGCCGCGGCCGTCCTACGCCTTCGCGGGCACCTCCTCCGCGACCTCGACGGGAGCGACGTCGGGGGCCGCCTCCTTCGCCCGCGGGAGCAGGCGCGCGGAGACGATCTGCTCGGGGCCCGCGTCCGCCTGGATCCGCGCGAGGATCGACTGCACGAGATCGGGGTTCTCCTGGAGGAACGCGGTCGCGTTCTGCCGACCCTGACCGAGCCGCTCGTCGCCGAACGAGAAGTACGAGCCCGACTTCGCGACGATCTTCCGCTCGAGGCCGACGTCGAGCACCGTCCCCTCCCACGAGATCCCGTGCCCGTAGATCACGTCGAACTCGGCCTGCTTGAACGGCGGCGCGACCTTGTTCTTCACGACCTTCACCCGTACGCGGTTGCCGATCGCCTCGGTGCCTTCCTTGAGCGTCTCGATGCGGCGGATGTCGAGACGCACCGACGCGTAGAACTTGAGCGCCCGTCCGCCCGGGGTCGTCTCGGGCGAGCCGAACATGACGCCGATCTTCTCGCGGAGCTGGTTCGTGAACAGGCAGATCGTGTCGGTGCGGTTCAGCGTGCCCGCGAGCTTGCGCAGCGCCTGGCTCATCAGCCGCGCCTGGAGACCGACGTGGCTGTCTCCCATCTCGCCCTCGATCTCGGCCTTCGGAGTGAGCGCGGCGACCGAGTCGACCGCGACGACGTCGACGGCGCCCGAGCGGATCAGGAGCTCGCCGATCTCGAGCGCCTGCTCGCCCGTGTCCGGCTGCGAGACGAGCAGCTCGTCGATGTCGACGCCGATCCGGCGTGCGTACGTCGGGTCCATCGCGTGCTCGGCGTCGATGAACGCGCAGATCCCGCCCCGGCGCTGCGCCTCGGCGATCACGTGGTAGACGAGCGTCGTCTTGCCCGAGGACTCGGGGCCGAAGACCTCGACGATGCGGCCACGTGGCAGGCCGCCGATGCCGAGCGCGAGATCGAGCGAGAGGGAGCCCGTCGAGACCGCCCCCACGGAGACGTGGGCGGCGTCGGTCATCCGCATCACCGAGCCCTTGCCGAACTGCCGCTCGATCTGGCCGAGCGCGACGTCGAGCGCTTCCTCTCGGTTCATCGGTTCATCCTCCTGCGTTCAGCGAGACACGTTCGAGCACCTCGTACCGAGCGCCGGACGGGTGCAGTCGGGATAGGTAAGCAGCGGCACCGGACGGAACGAATGTTCCGGTCTCGGGGAGCGGCGGCGCGAGGCGCGGCCGCTGCCTGAAGCGGAGCACCGTGACATGCGGAAGCCATGGTCGCGCTTCCGGCCGGTAGACGCCGAGACGCGCCAGCCCGTTGTGGAGCCGTCCGGCCAACGCTGCCGCCTCACCGCCGTCGTCCCGTAGCACGACCATCCCCACGCTGCGGGTCTCGCGCCAGGCGGACGGCTCGAGCGCCGGCGGTCCTGCACCCACGGCTGCCTCACGCAGGGCGGCGACGATCGCTGCCAGCTCCCCGGCGGAGCGGGAGCCGAGGAACGCGAGCGTGACGTGGAGCGCGTCGCGCGCGACCGCGCGACCCGTGGTGAGGTGCTCGTCCTGCCAGCGCGAGAGGACGTCGAGGGTCGCCTCGGGAAGCTGGAGCGCGAGAAAGAGCCGCAGCCGCTCATCGTCCCCGACGCTAGCGGCCGAGTTCACGCGACTTCGTGCCGACTCCGTGTCAGGACTCGTCGTGCGAGGTGGAGCGCCGAGACGGTCGCGCGCGAGCGGATCGTCGCCCGATCGCCCGGAAGGGAGAAGCTCCGCGCCTCCCCGCCGTCCGGTGTGCTCACGTGGAAGTGGACGAGCCCGACAGGCTTCTCAGGCGTCCCCCCGCCCGGTCCCGCCACGCCGGTGACGGAGATCCCGACCTCGACGCCGAGCCGCTCGCGGACACCGACCGCCATCGCCTCGGCGACCTCCGCGGAGACGGCGCCGTGCGCGGCGATCAGCTCTTCGGGCACCCCGAGCTCCGTGACCTTGACCTCGTTCGCATAGGAGACGACCCCGCCCGCGAGGACGTCGCTCGCGCCCGGCACGTCGGAGAGGCGCGCCGCGACGAGCCCGCCCGTGCACGACTCCGCCGTGGCGAGCCGGAGCCCGCGCTCGCGGCACAGCTGGAGCACGAGCTCGCCGACCGGGCGCTCGTCCTCCGCGAAGAGGTACCGCTCGAGCGGCCCGCGCAACGCCACGGCGAGCGCGTCGCCCCGCTCCTCGGCGCCCGGCTCGACGACCAGGTCGACGTGGATCTCGAAGTCCCGCGCGCAGATCGTCGCCTCGACGCCGTCGCCGTCACCACCCGCGTCCGCGAGCGCCTGCGCCACGGCGGACTCGCTCGCACCGAAGAAGCGCAGCACGTGCCGCCCGGGCGGCGTGGTCCGGCGCAGCACCCCGCCGAGCGCCTCGCTCGCCACGGCGGCGGGCCAGAGGCGGCGAAGCTCTCCGGGCGGGCCAGGAAGCACGACGTATACGCAGCCCGGGCCCTGGAGGACGAGCCCCGGTGCCGTGCCGGCGATCCCGATCACCTCCGCGCCGTCGGGGACGGTCGCCTGCTTCCTCACGCCCGCGGCGAAGTCCGCGTACGGCCGCCGGAGCCGCTCGGCGATCGTGCGCGAGACCGTCTCGATCTCGTGCTCGAGCGACTCGTCGACACGCAGGGGAACGCCCGCGACCTGTGCGACGAGCTCGACGGTGCGGTCGTCGTGGGTCGGCCCAAGACCACCCGAGACGAGGCACACATCCGCCTGGCTCGCCGCGCGGAGTGCCGCCTCCAGGTCGACGGGGTCGTCACCGACGATCAGGATCCGGTCCGGGACGAGACCGAGGGACAAAGCCTCACGGGCGTAGAACGGGCCATTCCGGTCCGTGCGCTCGCCGCGCACGAGCTCGCTGCCCGTGACGACGATGGCCGCGCGGGGGCGGCTCACCCGGAGACGGTCTTCGCCCCGGCGACCTTGAGCGTCCCACTCGGGCCGAGCGCCGTCGCGAGGCCGTCGACCTTGACGACCACGTTCCGCGGCCGCTCGACCGAGAGGTACAGCGCCTTTTTCGTGAAGCGCTGGAACTGGCCCTTCTCGAGCGTCCCGGTGTAGAGCGGCGAGCCGCTCTCCCTTCCTGCCCGAACCTCCATGAACGAGGGCCCGCGCACCGCCCGCACCGTCACGGTCACGCGCTGCTGGGCCGAGTGGGTCGACGCGCTCGAGCGCGTGGCCGGCGTGACCCCGTCCACCTGGGGCTCGTCGTGGCCGCCGAAGCGCCACGCAGCGATCACGAATGCCGTCACGACCAGGATCGCCGCCAGCGCGACGCCGACCGTCCGCGTCTCGCGCCGCTCACGGCGCCGCCTCGGCGAGCGCGCGGGGCCGCGCGGAAGCCGCGGCGAGGCGTCGTCCTCGCCGGTGACGTAGCGCGAGTTGTACTCCTCGACGTAGAGCCTGCCGTCGAGCCCGAGCGCGTTCGCATACACCTGGAGAAATCCCTTCGTGTACGCGTGCCCGGGAAGCTGGTCGAACCGCTCGTCCTCGAGCAGGCGGAGGTACTTCGCGCGGACCTTCGTCCGCTGCTCCATCTCCTCGAGATCGAGGTTCTGGCGCGTCCGCGCCTCGTGCAGGCTCGAGCCGATGTTGAACACGGAGCGGCCAGTCTAGACGGCATCCGTCCGAGCCGTGCGCGGCTTTTGCGCAGTTAGCGGTCTCCGAGATATGTGAGGAGCCCGTAGACCCCGACCGCCACGAGCCCGGTCGCCGCCAGCGCGATGCCGAGCACGCCGAGCGCCCGGCCGAGCCGAGCCGCGCCGCGGCCTCCCGCGCGCCCGAGCCGAGCGTCGTCGTGGCGGAGCGCCTCCCGGGCGAGCCAGACCGCGAGGATCCCGAGAGCGATCCCGACCGGGATCGCGAGCCCGGCGTGCAGCAGCTCGTACGACCCCGAGTACCGGGTCGCGAGGATCGCGACCGGCATCGTCGCCGCCGAGAGGAGCCCGGCCGCGACCGCGCCGATCGCCCGGCCGTTCCCGGAGGAGCGCGACGCCTCGGACGCCTCCACTACTGCTTCTGGTACGGACGGCCGTCGGCCGCCGGCGGGACGGAGCGCCCGATCACGCCCGCCACCGCGATCAGCGTGAGCACGTAGGGAAGCGCCTGGAACAGCACGGCGGCGGAGTCCGAGTACTCCGGCAGCCGCTGCGCGAGGGCGCTGGAGAAGCCGAACAGGAGGCACGCCGCCGCGGCGCCGAACGGACGCCAGTTGCCGAAGATCACGGCCGCCAGCGCGATGAAGCCGCGACCCGCGGTCATGTTCTCGTTGAAGGAGTTGACGAACCCGATCGAGAGGAACGCGCCGCCTGCCGCGGCGAGCATCCCCGAGGCGATCACCGCGCCGTAGCGGATCCGATAGACGTCGATCCCCACGGTGTCCGCCGCCCGCGGATGCTCACCGACCGCGCGGATCCGCAGCCCGAGCGGCGTCTTGAAGAGGACGAGCCACGACAGCGGGACCAGGATCAGGGCGATCCAGATCATCAGGTTGAGGTTCCCGAAGATGTCTCCGATGAACGGGACGCCGTCGAGGAACGCGAGCCGCACGTTGGGGATGCTCGGGATGTCGGTCGGCGTCCCCTCCTGCCCGTAGATGTCGATGAAGAGGTACCCCGTGAGGCCGAGGGCGAGGAAGTTGATCGCGAAGCCGCTGATGATCTGGTCCGCACGCAGGTGGACCGACCAGATCGCGTGCAGGAGCCCCATCGCGCCACCGGAGAGGATGCCGGCCACGAGCCCGAGGAACCACGAGTCGAGCTTGTCCGCGGCCATGATCCCGAAGAACGCGCCCATCAGCATCATGCCCTCGAGCCCGACGTTCACGACCCCGGAGCGCTCGGAGAACATGCCGCCGAGCGCGCCGAAGATCAGCGGCGTGGCGTACCGCAGCATCGACGCGAACAACGCTGACCAGACGACGACCGTCTCGAGCTTGCCGATCTCCGAGCGGGTCGCGAGGTACGCGAGCGCGAACCCGAGCGCGGCAGCGGCGACGGCGTACCAGCCGAAGCGCTTCTCCCCGCGCGTGATCGCCCACACGCCCGCGAGCGCCGCGAGCAGGCCCAGGAAGAGGCTGGGGATCCAGGAGCGCGCGGTGATCGGGGGCAGCGCGACGAACGCGCCGAGCAGCCCGAGGACGATCCCCGCCCAGGCGAGCGCCTTGAGCGGGTTGCGGATCCGGCCGGTCGGCAGCGCGACGCTCGTCATGCGGTCGCCGTCCCCTTTCGCCTGAGGCGACCGAGCAGCCAGAGGACGGCCAGGTCGACGCCGACGAACAACACGACGAGGCCCTGGATCAGGAGCGTGAGGTTCGAGGCGAGCTCGGGCTGGAAGATGTCGGGGTCGAGGTTGCGGGTCGACGTCCCGGTGAACAGCGCACCGAAGAGCAGCGCGGCGAGCCCGGTACCGATCGCGGTGTTGCGGCCGAGCAGGGCGACCGCGATGCCGGTGAAGCCGACGACGGAGGTCTGCACGTCGCCCGTCGAGAGCCTGAACTGCCAGCCGAGGATGTCGATCGCGCCGGCGAGCCCGGCGAACGCGCCCGAGATGGCCATCGCCAGGAAGTAGTTCCGCGCGACGCTGATTCCGCCGTAGCGCGCCGCCTCGGGGTTGAAGCCCACCGCCTTCACCCCGTAGCCGAGGGTCGTGCGGTTGAGGAGGATCGAGTACACGATCAGCGCCCCGAGCGCGAAGAAGATCCCGATGTGGAGGCCCTGGAGCAGCGGGTCGCCCCAGAACACGTGGAGCTTCGCCCCCTCGGCGACGTCGTTCGAGACCGGGACCGAGGTCTGCGTGTCGTTCTGGAGCGGGCCGCCGAGCCCGAAGAGATACACCCCGACCCAGAGGACGATCCAGTTCAGCATGATCGTCGAGATCACCTCGTGCGCCCCGACGGTCGCCTTGAGGAAGCCCGCGATGCCCGCGATCAGGGCGCCCGCCAGCGTGCCGATCACGATCGCGAGCCCGACGTGCAGATACGGGTTCAGATCCTGGAACGACGACCCGATCCACACGGCGAGGATCCCCCCCGCGAGGTACTGGCCCTGACCGCCGATGTTGAACAGGCCGCAGCGGAACGCGAACGCCACCGCGAGACCGACGAGAATGAACGTCGTCGTCTGGATCAGCGTCTGCTGGAGGTTGAACGCCGCGACCGAGTCGAAGTCCCAGGGGATCTGGAAGAACCAGTTCAGCCCCGCGCCCTCGAAGATCGCCTGGTAGGTCTTCAGCGGGTTCTTGCCGGTCGTGATCAGGACGACGAGCCCGCCCATCACGAACGCGATCACGACCGTGAGGAGCGGTGCCACGAGCCCGCCTGCCCGCTGTGCGAGCGCAAGCCGCGCGCTGAAGCTCTCCTCCGGGTCGGGTAGCTTCCCCTCCGGCTGGCCGTACGGCTGAACGGGCGGGATCCCGCCGCCCGCGTCGCTCACGCGGCGACCCCGCTGCGGCGGCCGCCCGTCATCGCGATGCCGAGCTCTTCCTCGCTCGCAGTCGGCGGGAACTCGCCGGCGATCTCACCCTCGAACATCACGAGCACACGGTCGGACAGGGACAGCACCTCGTCGAGCTCGAGGGAGACGAGCAGGATCGCACGCCCCTCGTCGCGCTCCTCGATCAGGCGGCGATGGACGAACTCGATCGCCCCCACGTCGAGGCCGCGGGTCGGCTGGGCGGCGATCAGCACGCGCGGGTCGCGATCGATCTCGCGTGCGAGCACGACCTTCTGCTGGTTCCCGCCCGAAAGCCCTCCGGCACGGGTCGTCGGCCCTCCGCCGCGGACGTCGAACTCGCGGATCAGCGCTCGCGCCCGCTCGACGAGACGGCGCGGGAACAGCCAGCCGAAGCGGGACGCCGGTGCCGCGCGATAGTCGTGCAGCGCGATGTTCTCGGCGATCGAGTACTCGAGCACGAGCCCGCGTCGCTGCCGGTCCTCGGGGATGTGCCCGAGCCCTGCCTCCAGGTGACCGCGGGCAGACTCGGTCGTGACCTCGTCTCCGGCGAGCCGCACGGTCCCCGACTCGACCGGCATCAGGCCCGTCATCGCGTCGATCAGCTCGCTCTGGCCGTTTCCGTCGATCCCCGCGATCCCGACGATCTCGCCTGCGCGGACCTCGAGCGAGATGCCGCGGACCTTCTCGATGCCCCGGTCGTCGACGACCCGCAGGTCCTCGACCTCGAGGAGCGGCTCGGCCGGATGCGCAGGCGTCTTCGCGACCCGCAGCAGCACCTCGCGGCCGACCATCAGGCGTGCGAGGCTCTCCTCCGTCGCCCCCTCCGCAGGGAGTGTCTCGATCAGCTTGCCCCGCCGGAGCACCGTGATCCGGTCGGCGATCTCCAGCACCTCGTTGAGCTTGTGCGAGATGAAGATGATCGACTTGCCGCGCTCGGTCAGGCCGCGGATCACCTCGAAGAGCTCCCGGGCCTCCTGCGGGGTGAGGACGGCCGTCGGCTCGTCGAGCACGAGGATGTCCGCCTCGCGGTAGAGCGCCTTCAGGATCTCGACGCGCTGCTGCTGGCCGACCGTGATCCGGTCGATCCGGGCGTGTGGGTCGACCGCGAGCCCGTAGCGGTCGGAGATCTCCTTCACGCGCCGCTCGGCCTCGGAGATGTCGAGGAAGACCCCCGCGGTCGTCGGCTCCTGCGCGAGGACGATGTTCTCCGCGACCGTCATCACCGGGATCAGCATGAAGTGCTGGTGGACCATCCCCACGCCGGCGTCGATCGCGGCGTTCGGGGAGCCGAGCCGGACGGGCTTGCCCTTGATCAGGATCTCGCCCTCGTCCGGGTGGTACAGCCCGTAGAGGATGTTCATCAGCGTCGACTTCCCGGCGCCGTTCTCGCCGAGCAGCGCGTGGACCTCCCCCTCGACGAGGTCGAGCCCGATGTCGTCGTTCGCGACGATCCCGGGAAAGCGCTTCGTGATGTGCCGCATCTCGAGGACCAGCGATCGCTCGGGCATCCGCGGGATTCTATTCCGCGGGGGCGGCGCGGTGAGCGCACGACGTGCGCCGCGGGGGACCTCAGGTGCGCGGGATGTCGACGTCGCCCGAGGAGATCTGCTGCGAGACGTCGTCGAGCTTCGCGATCAGCGCCTCGCGGTCTGGGGCGTCGGGGCTCACCTTGCCGTAGCCGACGCCGCCGTTCGCGACGTCGTACAGCGTGTCGCCCCCGCCCTCGAGGGAGCCCTTCGTCAGCGCCTCGATCGTGTCGAACACGGCGACGTCGACCTTCTTCGTGGCGCTCGTGAGGATGTGCGGCCCGAGGAACGACTGGTCGTTGTCCACTCCGATGCCCCAGACGTTCCGCTCGTTCGCGGCCTGGAGCGCGCCCAGGCCGCAGCCGCCGGCGGCCGCGAACACGGCTTTCGAGCCCCGGGCGATCTGCGTGAGCGCGAGCTCCTTGCACTTGGCCTGGTCGACGAAGTCCTGCGAGTAGCCCTGGAGCACCGCCATCGAGGAGTCCGTGTCCTCGACGCCCGCTCGGTAGCCCGCGAGGAACGCGACGACGGCCGGGACGGCCTGGCCGCCGACCGCGCTGACCGAACCGCCTCCGGCCGCGGTCGCCGCGGCGACACCCACGAGGTAGCCGGCCTCCTGCTCGGCGAAGACGAGGCCGCGTGCGTTCGCGGGCTTGTCCTCGAGGGCCGCCCACGGGAAGTCCACGATCGCGAACTGGGTGTCGGGAAATTGCTTCGCGACCGTCGAGAGAGCGTCGCCCATCAGGAAGCCGACGCCGATCACGAGGTCGTAGCCTCCCCGGGCGCCCTGGGTCAGGTTCGGGACGTAGTCGCTGGCGGAGTCGGAGATGAACACGCGACCCTCGATCCCGAGCTGGTCCTCCGCCCGCTCGAGCCCCTCGTTCGCGAGCGCGTTGAACCCTCGGTCGTTGAGCCCGCCGATGTCCGTGACGAGCGCGACACGGAGGTCGGAGGAGCCTGCGGCGCCCCCGTCGCCGCCGTTCTCGTCGCCGCCACCGCCGCACGCGCTCGCGAGGAGAACGAGCGCGGCGGCAACGGCGAGACCGACGGCGTGACGTGCCCGACCAGACCCCATTGAAATCCTCGGTTACCCGCCGGAGAGTGACGCCAAACGTGCGGTGGGCGGGCCCGAGGGCCCGCCCACCACGGAACCGCGTGCTTCGGGTCGGACTAGCCCTTGACGGTGCTCGGGGGCTTGACCTTCCCCGAGGCGAGCTGCTTCGTCCAGGCGTTGAGCTTCTTGATGAGGGCCGCGCGCTTCGGCGCCGCGGTGCTCACCTTGCCGTAGCCGACGCCGCCGTTCTTCGCGTTGTAGAGGCCGTCGACGCCGCCCTTCCACTTCGTGCCGCCGGCGAGCTTGATCGTGTCGAAGACCCCCACGTCGACCTTCTTCAGGGCGCTCGTGAGGACCTGCTTCCCGAGGTAGAACTGGTCGGCGTCGACGCCGATGCCCCAGCCCTTGCTCTCCTTCGCCGCCTGGATGGCGCCGAGGCCGCAGCCGCCCGCGACCTGGAAGATCACGTCGGCCTGCTCGCCGATCTGGTTCAGGGCGATCTCCTTGCACTTGTCCTGGGCGACGAAGTCCTGCGAGTAGTCGTTCAGGGTCTTGATGCCCGGTTTGACCTTCTTCGCGCAGTACTGGTAGCCCGCGATGTAATGGTCGACCGGCGGGATCTTCTGGCCGCCGACGGAGCCGATGACGCCGCTCTTCGAGACCGTCGCGGCCGCGACGCCCGCGAGGCACCCGGCCTCCTGCTCGGCGAAGAGGATTCCGCGAGCATTCTTCGGCGCGCCCTTGAGGGCGGCCGCGGGATAGTCGACGATCGCGAACTTCGTGTCCGGGAACCGCTTCGCGACGGCCGCAAGCTGGTCGGCCATCAGGAACCCGACGCCGATGACGAGGTCGTAGCTCCGCGCCCCGGTCGAGAGGTTCGGGATGTAGTCGGCGGAGCTCTTCGAGATGAAGACGCGGCCGTCGATGCCGAGCGTCTTCTCCGCGTTCTTGAGGCCCTTGTACGCGAGCGCGTTGAAGCTCTTGTCGTTCAGGCCGCCGACGTCGGTCACGAGTGCGACCTTGAGGCCGGACGTTGCCTGTGCCTTCGACGGCTTCGCCGAGCCGGCCGAGACGACGGTCAGCGCGAGCGCCGCGCAGAGCGCAAGCGACGCGACGACCGTCCATTTGCGAATCGCCACATTCCCTCCTTGGTGATGCATTTGACGGGCTCCCGCACTGTGACGCGGGATTCAACACGAAGTTGGACCGAGGCCGCAACCGCCGAATCCTAGACAGCGCGCGCGCGGCCAATTGTTAGGGGTTTGCCCCGTGTCGCGACACCGAATGGCTACGCCGACGGGCTGATCAGCGTCGCGAGCTGGTGCTCCTCGACGAGCACCCGGCGGGGCTTCGAGCCCTCGTAGCCGGAGATGATCCCTCGCCGCTCGAGCATGTCGATCAGCCGTCCGGCCCGCGTGTAGCCGACCCGGAGGCGCCGCTGGAGGAGCGAGACGGAGGCGGTTTGCGTCTGGACGACGATCTCGATCGCCCGGTCGAGCAGCGGGTCCTCGTCCGGGTCGAAGTCGTCGTCGCCGCCGGCGTCGTCCTCGAACGCGCTCTCCGGCAGCTCCAGGAGCGTCTCGTCGAGCTCCTGCCCGCGCTGGGCCCGGCACTGCTCGACGATCAGCGCGATCTCCTCCTCCGTCACGAACGCGCCCTGAACCCGCTGCAGCCGCGACGTGCCGAGCGGCTTGAACAGCATGTCGCCCTGGCCGAGCAGGCTCTCCGCGCCTGCGCCGTCGAGGATCACCCGCGAGTCCGTCTGGCTCGAAACCGCGAACGCGATCCGGCTCGGGACGTTCGCCTTGATCATCCCTGTGATCACGTCGACGGACGGGCGCTGGGTCGCGAGCACGAGGTGGATCCCGACCGCGCGCGACTTCTGCGCGAGGCGGATGATCGCGTCCTCGACCGCCTGGGGCGAGATCATCATCAGGTCGGCGAGCTCGTCGATCACGACGAGGAGGTACGGCAGCGCCTCCTCGCCGCGGGCCCGGAAGGCCCGGTTCGCCTCGGGCAGGTTGCGGGCGCGGACGAGCGAGAGCCGCTCGTAGCGGCGCTCCATCTCCGCGACCACGTTGTGCAGCACCGCCGACGCCTCCTTCGGGCTCGAGACGACGGGCGTCAGGAGATGCGGGATCGACTCGTAGAAGTTGAGCTCGATGCGCTTCGGGTCGATCAGGATCATCCGCACGTCGTCCGGCGTCGCGCGGAGCAGGATCGAGGTCAGCAGCGTGTTGATGCAGCCCGACTTGCCCGAGCCGGTCGTCCCCGCGATGAGCAGGTGCGGCATCCGCGCGAGGTCCGTCCAGACGGCGTTCCCGGAGATGTCCTTGCCGAGCCAGACGGACAGCGGGCTGGCCGAGCCGGGGAGGTCGTCGAAGATGTCGCCGAGCGTGACCATGCGGGGAGCGAGGTTCGGCACCTCGACGCCGACCGCCTGCTTGCCCGGGATCGGGGCGAGGATCCGGATCTCCGTGGTCGCGAGCGCGTAGGACAGGTCGTCCTTGAGCCCGGCGACCTTCGACACCTTCGTGCCCGGCGCCAGCTGGAGCTCGTAGCGGACGACGCGCGGGCCGGCGATCGTGCCGACGATCGTCGCGTCGACGCCGAAGTTCGCGAGTGTCTCGACGAGCAGCCGGGCGGTCCGCTCGCTCACCTCCGATGCGTCGCCCCGCGCCGGTGGGCTCGCCCTGAGCGCGGCACGGTCGGGCAGCCGATAGTCCGCGCCGGTCGTCGGCGCGTCGAAGACGAGCCGTTCGTCCTCCCCGGTCGTCTCCTCCTCGGGCTCCGGTGGGAGCAGCGGCGGCGGCTCGGCGGACAACGGGCCCGTCGCCACGACGTCGGGGTAGGCCTCCATGCCGTCCACCGGCGAGACCTTCGGCACGGCCGCTGCGCGAGACGCGCCGTCGGAGACGCTGTCGGGAACGGCGTCGTCGTCGCTCCAGTCGGTCCACTCGAGGCTCTCGAGCGAGCGACGCGCGACTGTGCCTGCCTGGCGGACGACGCTGCCCGACCGGCGGAGCAGCGCGCCGGCCGAGGCGCCCGTGACCAGCAGTGCCCCCGCGAGCACGAGCGCGGAGCCGACGATCATTGCACCAGCCTCGCCGATCACCCGTGCGAGCCCGCCGCCGAGGAAGGCGCCCAGCTTGCCGCCGTGATCTTCCCCCAGCGCGATCATCAGGCCGAGCAGGCCGAGCGCGAGACCGGTCCGGAAGGGGCGAAGGTCGACGAGCGCGCTCCGCACGAGCATGAGACCGCCGATGCCGAGCAACGCGAGCGGCACGAGCGGCGCGGCGGCGCCGAGCCACTCGTCGAGCCAGTCCGCGACGTGGCTTCCGACCGGTCCACCGTCCCAGCCGAGCCACAGCACGGTTGCGAGGACGAGCCCCGTCGCGGCGAGACCGAGCCCCCAGAGCTCCGGATGGTGGTGACCTCGGGTCTTCTTCGCGCGCTTGCGCACGCGCGCGGGCGTGCGCGGCTTGGGCGCCCGCGTCGAGCGCCGCTTCTTCCTCGTGGCCATGGGCTTGCTGCTTCTGCGCCGTGGCGCGCAGTCCTGCGACAGGAGACGCTTGAGTGACGGGTGCCGCCTACGAACCGATCCGCGTCAATCCGGCGGCGGCCTGAACTCGAACAACGAGTCGGTCGCCCAGGCGACGAAGACCTCCCCCGTTGGTGACGATGTGAGCCGATGCTTGTCGCTTCCGTCGGCGTTCATGACCTCGACCGCGGAGTCGTCGCGCGCTGTGTACGCGATCTGCTTCCCGTCGGGCGACCACGCGAGGGGCGAATCGTTGTTCGTGCGAGCACCGAGGTCTCGTCGATCCGTGCCGTCGCCGTTCATGACACAGACGCGTGCGTCCACGAAGCCGCAGATGAAGGCGATCCTCCGTCCGTCCGGCGACCACGAAGCACGACCGTCGTAGGCGGTGTTCGACGTCAGCCTGCGCTCCTCCCCGCCGTCCAAGGCCGTTACGAAGATCTCGACAGCTCCCCCGGTTGTACGGGTCGCAAGGTTGCGCACACGGCGCTCGAAAAGGATCGTCCGGCCGTCCGGGGACCACGTCGCTCCTGCCTCCGCCTCCTCCGGGCTGTCCGTGAGATTGCGCTGGCCGGTCCCGTCCGCATTCATGACCCAGAGATCGCCGCGACGGAGGAACGCGATCCTTCGCCCGTCGGGCGACCACCGCGGAACGGCGCCGTCGTCGACCAGCCTGCGCCGTCCGCTTCCGTCGACGGCTACGACGAAGATGCCGCGATCGGCGGAGTAGGCGATGAGCCACATGTCGGGCGACCAGGCGGGGAACCGTCCATCCCGCGCCAGCATCCAGGGCTTGCTTCCTGCCCGCCTGAAATTGGGCCCTCTCTCCGTGCGAACGGCCCAGACCCCGTTGCCTCGGACCGTGTAGGCGAGGGTGCGCCCGTCGGCTGACCACGTGACGCAGCAGTCCACGTTGCGGGCCAGTCGCTCCTGGCCGCTTCCATCGGAGTCCATGACATAGAGCCCGCCGCCCCGCAGGTAGGCGATCTTCGAGTTCTCTCGTGGGCTCGAGAAGACGGCGCGTACGGTGCCGAGCGCCGACGCGGTGCCCGCCACGACGATGAGCGCAGCCGCAACGAGAGCCACGAATCGGCGACGACGATGCGTCGTGCGCCAGCCGGACCGGCGCATGACGTCCTCCCAGTCGGGCGAGCCCGGAGTCGGGGGAAGCAGGCGGTCGAGGATCGTGGGGTCGAGCTCGGTCACGTTCGTACCTCCTGCAAGCGGGTTCGAAGCGTCGTGAGGGCCGCGTTGAGGGTCGCGGCGACCGTGCCCTCGGCAATGCCGAGCGCCTCTCCGATCGCCGCGTAGTCGAGGTCCGCGTAGTAGCGGAGGAAGACGGCCGTCCGCTGGCGCTCCGGGAGTCGTGCGAGTGCGATCCGCACCTCGGCGTCGTGCTCTGGGTGACCGTTCCCGTTCCCGTTCCCGTTCACGTGCTCGTCGCCGTTGACCGAAGGGACGCGCCTGCGCACATCCGAGCGCGCGCCGTTGAGGACGATCCGCCAGACCCACGCCTCGAGCGGTCCATCGCCCCGGAACGAGCGGCGCCTGGACACCGCGGTCGCGAATGCGTCCTGCACCGCATCTCGTGCCCGGTCGGCGTCGCCGGTGACGCTTGCCGCCACACGCGCAAACACTTCGAAGCGCCCGCGGTACAACGCTTCGAGCTCATCGAGGCTTGCTCCGCCGCGTCCGATCACACCACTCTGACGCATGGGACGCGGGGTTTCTTTAGCCGTATCCCGCCGCAGGTCTACGCGGTTGCGCGAGCCCGTGCCTCGTCGACGATCGCCTCCGCCTCCGAGCGATTGCCGAACCCACGGGTCTCGACCGTCTCCTCCTCGAGGTCCTTGTAGACCTGGAAGAAGTGCTCGATCTCGTTGCGCAACTCGGGCTGGATGTCGTGCACGTCGTGCACCCGCAGCCATGACGGGTCGCGGAGCGGCACGCAGAGGATCTTCTCGTCGGGGCCCTTCGCGTCGGTCATGCGGAACACGCCGACGACGCGGGCACGGATCCGGCAGCCGGGGAACGTCGGCTCGCTGACGAGGCAGAGCGCGTCGAGCGGGTCGCCGTCCTCCCCGAGCGTCCCCTCGACGAACCCGTAGTCCGCCGGATACGTCATCGAGGTGAACAGACGTCGGTCGAGGACGATGTGGCCCGTCTCCGCGTCCACCTCGTACTTGTTCCGCGAGCCGGAGGGCACCTCCACGAACATCGTCACCTCGGCCACGGGTGGCAAGTTACAAGGTGCAACTTGCCGGCGTAGGCCTCAGCCCAGGCGCCCGATCCGGTCGACGAGCAAGGCGAAGAACGCCTCTCCGTCGAGGTCGACGCCGACGTGGGCGTTCGGCGGGCGCTCGGTCCGCAGCCAGAGATCGACGACCGTCCGGCCGCGGCAGAGCTCGGAGACCCGCTCGACCTCGACGTTCCGGAGCTTCGTCTCGACGAGGCCGGACCGCAGGAGGTGTGCGACGGCGACGGCGTCGTGGATCGGCGCGCCCTCCCACCCGTACGTCTGGCGGTGGTAGACGGTGAAGAAGTCGATCAGCTCGGCGACGAACACGCCGATGGAGCCCGCCTCGCGCAGGCGACGCTGGACGTCCGGGCCCGTGACCGCCTTGTGCGTGACGTCGAGACCGATCATGGTCACGTCGAGCGGCGCGTCGAAGACGATCTGCGCGGCCTCCGGGTCGGCCCAGACGTTGAACTCGGCTGCGGGCGTCATGTTGCCCTCGGCGATTGCGCCGCCCATCAGGACGATCCGTGCGATCCCCGCGCTGCCGTGTTTATCGAGGTACCGCGCGATGTTCGTGAGCGGCCCGGTTGGGACAAGTGTGACCGGCACGGCGGAGGCGCCGATCGTCTCGGCGAGCCAGTCGACAGCGGGGCTGCCCGCCGGCTCTGCGCTCGGCGGCGGGAGGGTGGGGCCGTCGAGGCCGCTCTCTCCGTGGACATGGGCCGCCACCGCCAGGGGCCGCGCGAGCGGTTCCGCGGCGCCCCGTGCAACCGGCACCTCGGTGCGGCCGGCGAGCTCGAGCACCCGGAGCGCGTTCGCGGTCGTCTTCTCGACCGTCTGGTTGCCGTACGTGGTCGTCACTCCGAGCAGCTCGAGCTCGGGGCTCGCGAGCGCGAGGAGCAAGGCGATCGCGTCGTCGTGCCCGGGATCGCAGTCGAGGACGATCGGCGTGGCCATCGTTTCGATTATCCCCGCACGCCCGGTGGGCCGGACAACGCTTGTGGTGATCCACCATAGGCGTTGTCAGACGCTGCCGCGGCGTCGGGGAGTCAGCTCGGCGGGAGCAACGCGTCGACCTCGGCGGCGGTCGGCAACGAGGGCTGCGCGCCGAAGCGCGACGCGGCGAGCGCGCCGGCGGCGCACGCGCGCGCGAGCGCCTCGTCCTCCGGCCGGCCCTCGAGCAGGGAGACGAGGAGGCACGCGGTGAACGCGTCGCCGGCGGCCGTACCGTCCACCGCGTCCACCGGCGGCGGCGTCGCCCGCGCGACCTCGTCCCCGTCGTCGAGCAGCACGGCCCCTTCGGCGCCGAGCGTCACGGCGAGCAACCCGTCCCGGCGGGAGAGAGACTCGAGCTCGAATCGGTTCACCACGGTGAGGTCAGGGTCGATCTCGATCCGCCGGGCCGGCGCTGCGTTGAGGCAGAACAGCCCGGCGGCGGCCTCCCAGGCAGAGAGGACTGCCTCGTCGGGGACCTCGAGCTGACAGAGGACGGCGTCGTGCTCCGGGAGCTCGACGGCGCCCAGCGTCGCGTTCGCGCCTGAAGCGACGGCGATCGTCGTCTCGCCCTCCGCATCGACCTGGATGAGGGCGACGCCGGTGTGGGCGGTGCTCTGCTCGAGGTGGAGCGCGACCCCCGTGTGGCGGAGCTCCGTCACGGCAGCCTCCGCCGTCGCGTCACGCCCGACCGCGCCGATCATGGTGACGTCGGCGCCGAGCCTGGCGCACGCGACGGCCTGGTTCGCGCCTTTGCCGCCGGGAACCTGTGCGAAGACCCCCTCGCCGATGCTCTCGCCCGGCTGCGGCAGCCTCGGGACGCGGACGACGAGGTCGAGGTTGATCGACCCGACGACGACGATCCGCGGCCTCAATGGAACAATTCCGTTCGCGCTCGCGGCCTAGGCCGCGAGCGCGCGGAGGTCGTCGACCGTCGCGGCGAAGAGCGTGTCACGCAGGTCGAAGAGCCCCGCCCACAGCGATGACCGGTCCGGGCACGCGTCGAGCCGGGCGGCGTCGTCGAGCCCCTGCAGGGCGCGCACGAGCACCGCGAGCTCGAGGTAGACGGCCGCGACGCGATTCGGGCAGGCGCCGACGCCCGCCCGCTCGAGCACCGGACGCCATTCGACGAGCTCACCCGCGCCGGGCCCGCCGTACCAGCTGCGCCCCTCCGTCCGTTCCGGCTCGAGCTCGAGCAGATAGGCCGAGAGCGGCCCTTCGAGCCCTGCGAGCGCCGTCTCGACCCGGTCGGCCGCATGGCGCAGCGCCGCCTCGCGGGAGCCGGCGGTCGAGGGAACCGCGTCGCCGCGGCCCCACCGCTCGAGCAGCCTGCAGAAGGCGATCGCCGCGGCCTCGCAGGCTCGCAGCTGCCGAACGAGGCGCAACGCCGTCCGCGGCGACGCGGCATGGCGCTCGATCACGTCTGCCCAGCCGCGCATCGGCACCCCTAGACCTCGATCACGACCGGGAGGATCATCGGACGGCGACGGGTGCGGTCGTAGATGACCTGCCCGATCGCGTCGTGGATGTGCTCCTGGACGAGCTTGATCTCCGTGAGCCCGTTCGACGAGAGCTCGGCGGCGATCCGTTCCGCCTCCTCGCGCAGCTCCTCGACGAGACCCGGGTCCTCCCCCACGCCGCGGGCGATCAGCTCGGGCGGGGAGATCGTCGTGCCGCCGTCGTCGAGCGAGACAGTCGCCACCACGATGAGCACGCCGTCCTCCGAGAGGCGCCGGCGGTCGCGCAGGGCGACGTCCTCGACGTCGCCGACGCCGAGACCGTCGACGAACGTCACGCCCGCCGTCACGTGGTCGACGACCCGCACACCGTCCGGGGTCAGTTCGACGACGGAGCCGTTCTCGGCGATCACGATCCGCTCGTCGGGAACCCCCGCGTCGCGGGCGAGCTGGGCGTGGGCGGCGAGCATGCGGTACTCGCCGTGGATCGGCATCACCCCGCGCGGGCGGACGAGTGAGAGCAAGGTGCGGAGCTCCTCGGAGCACGCGTGGCCGGAGACGTGCACCGGCGCGATCTCCTGGTGGAGCACCTCGGCGCCGAGCCGGGCGAGATGGTTGATCGAGTCGTGCACGCGCAGCTCGTTCCCGGGCACCGGCTTCGCCGAGATGATCACCGTGTCGCCGCGCTCGACCGCGACGTTCGCATGGTCGCCGTACGCGATCCGGGTGAGCGCCGACATCGGCTCGCCCTGGCTTCCGGTGCAGAGCACGAGGACCTGCTCCGGCGCGAGATCCATCGCCTCCTTCGGGGAGACGATCGACTCCTCGGGCAGCTCGACGTAGCCGAGGTTCCGCGCGATGTTCATGTTCTTCCGCATCGAGCGCCCGACGACCGCGACCTTGCGGCCGTTCGCGATCGCGACCTCGGCCGCCTGCTGGACACGGTGGATGTTCGACGCGAACGAGGCGACGACGATCCGGCCGGAGCGGAGCGGGATCAGCTGGCGGAACGCCTCGCCGACGAGCCGCTCGGAGCCGGTCATCCCCGGCCGCTCTGCGTTCGTCGAGTCGCCCAGCAGGAGGTCGACGCCACGGCTCCCGAGCTCGGCGAGCGCTCCGACGTCGGTCTTCAGCCCGTCGACCGGCGTGTGGTCGAGCTTCCAGTCGCCCGTGTGGAGGATCCGTCCGGCGTCCGTCTCGACGACGACTGCCATCGCGTCGGGAATCGAGTGCGCGACGCGGACGAACTCGAGGCGGAAGGGACCGAGCTGGAGGGGCTCCTGGCCCGGCTCGACCTCGGTGAGCCGCGTCGTCGCCCCGAGACCGTGCTCGTCGAGCTTCGACTTGACGAGCGCGAGCGTCAGCCGCGTGCCGATCACCTCGCCGACGTCGAGCGCGCGGAGCGCGTACGGCAGCCCGCCGACGTGATCCTCGTGGCCGTGCGTGACCACGATCGCGCGGACGTGCCGACCCTCGAGATACGAGATGTCCGGCAGCACCAGGTCGACGCCGAGGTGCTCGTCCCGCGGGAACGCGAGGCCGGCCTCGATTACGATCCGGTCGTCGCCGTGCTCGAGCACGGTCATGTTCTTGCCGACCTCGCCGAGCCCGCCGAGCGGGATGATCCGAAGCGGTGTCACGAACTGAGTCTACGGACGTCTTCGCCTGATGAGGCGTTCGTCCGCTACGCGACTGCGGCGAGCAGGCCGAGTCGCCCGAGACAGTTGCGGATCGCCGTCGTCTCCTCGTCGTCGGCCTCGACCAGCGGCAGGCGCAGCCCGCCGACCTCGTGACCGAGAAGCTGGAGCGCCTTCTTGATCGCGATCGGGTTGGACTGGACGCGGAGGATGTCGATCGCGGGCCGGAGCTCCTGGTCGAGCGAGCGTGCGCCGTCGACGTCACCCTCCCGGTAGCGCGTGACCATCTCCTTCACGCGCGGGCCGACCACGTGGGTATGGACGCAGACGCCGCCGATCCCGCCGACCTCGAGGAACGGGAGGATCAGGTCGTCGTCGCCCGCGTACAGGTCGAGACCGCAGGCAACCACGTGCCGTGCCGCGTCGAGGCTCGGCTTCGCCTGCTTCACCGCGCGGACGTTAGGGATCTCCGCGAGCTGCGAGATCGTCTCGGGCTCGGCGTCGACCACGACGCGGGAGGGGATGTCGTAGAAGACGACCGGCTTGTCGGTGGCCGCTGCGACCGCCGCGACGTGGGCGACGATTCCTCGCTGCGGCGGCTTGTTGTAGTACGGCGTGACGACGAGGAACCCGTCGACCCCGAGCTCGTGCGCCTGCTCGGTGAGGTGGACGGAGTGCGCGGTCGCATACGTCCCCGTGCCCGCCACGACCGTTCCCCGACCTCCGACCGCGTCGATGGCTGCGGCGTACAGCGTCAGCCGCTCGTCGTCGGAAAGCGTTGGCGCCTCGCCGGTCGTGCCAGTGACGACGATCCCGTCCGAGCCGTTGTCGAGGAGGTGCTCGCAGAGCCCACGGAAGCCGTCGACGTCGATCGAGCCGTCCTCGTGGAACGGCGTGACGATCGCGGTCAGCACCTCGCCGAGCACGACGCCGATTGTAGATGCAGGGCTTTGCGGTAAGGATTGCGCCAACTGGCAAGCAAGGACGGGAGGCAGCGATGCTGAAGGAGTTCAGGGACTTCCTCTTGCGGGGGAACATCGTCGAGCTCGCGGTCGCCTTCGTGATGGGCGTCGCGTTCGCGGCGGTCGTCAACTCCCTCGTCGACAATCTCGTGATGCCGATCATCGCGATGATCATCGGCAAGCCGAACTTCAACGACCTGACGTTCACGATCAACGACGCGGTGTTCCGCTACGGAGCGTTCATCACCGACGTGATCAGCTTCCTCGCGATCGCCGCGGCGGTCTTCTTCTTCGTCGTCAAGCCGATGGACTCGATCATGTCGCGCGTCCGCAAGCCGGCCGAGGAGGAGGTTTCCGACGAGGAGCGTCGCCACCAGGAGCTGCTCGCGGCTCTGCGCGCGCGGGCATGACGTAGGCCGTTGGCGACCGCGACAGCGGGCGCCTTCAGGATGTGCCCCGCCGCAGGCGGGGATCCGAGCGCGGAATCCCGCTGCGAACAAGCTGAACGCGCTACAGCAGCGCTTCCAGGCCGATTGTGAGGCCGGGCGGCAGCGTCCGCACGGCCTCCACGGCCCGGAGGACGCCCGGGACGAACGCGTCCCGCGAGGTCGTGTCGTGGCGGATCGTCAGGGTCTCGCCGGGCCCGCCGAGGATCACGGCCTGATGCGCGACGAGGCCGGGCAGCCGCACGGAATGGATCGGCACGTCCGCGCCCATCCGGGCGGCCGTCGCCTTCGCGGTGCCGGACGGCGCATCGAGCTTCGTCTCGGCGTGGAGCTCGACGATCTCCGCCTGCGGAAGCAAGCGGGCCGCCTCCTCGGCGAACCGCATCATCAGGACAGCGCCGATCGCGAAGTTCGGCGCGTAGAAGCACGGCACGTCTGCCTCCCGGGCAGCGCGGTCGAGAGCGTCTGCGTCGAATCCACTCGTGCCGACGACGACCGGGACCCCTGCCTCGAGGCACGCCGAGGCATTCGCGAGCACGGCGTCCGGCCGCGTGAAGTCGACGGCGACGTCGCACGCGGCGGGGCCGCGGGCGCGGCCGTCGACGACGTCGTGGCCAGCGGCCTCGAGCGCCGGCGCGAGCGTCGAGCCGACCTTCCCGCCGGCGCCGAAGAGACAGATCCTCATCGCGCCGCCGCGAGTGCCGGGTTGAGGCGCGCGACGGCCTTGCGGAACCGCGCCTCGCGCGGGCCGATCCCGGCCGCCGAGAACCGGTCCGGCGAGAAGAGCGAGCGCGCCGCCTCGGCGACGTCGTCCTCCGTGACCGCGCGGACACGGCGCAGGGTTTCCTCGACCGAGACGAGCTCCATGTCCGTGACGAGCGCCCTTCCGAGCCGGCTCATGCGGTTCGAGGTGCTCTCGAGCGAGAGCAGGAGCCTGCCCTCGAGGTTCTCCTTCGCACGGGCGAGCTCGCCGGGGCGGAGCCGTCCCTCGGCGACGTCCTCGAGCTCGCGCGCGATCACGTCGAGGCACTCGTCGAGGTTGTCCTCCCGCGTCCCGACGTAGATGCCCACCTGACCGGTCTCTGTGTACTGCGAGCCGAACGTGTAGACGCTGTAGGCCATCCCGCGGAGCTCGCGGATCTCCTGGAAGAGGCGCGACGATGCCGAGCCGCCGAGGATGGCGTCGAGCAGCGAGACGGCGTACCGCGTCTCGTCGTCCCGCGCGATGCCCGGCGCGGCGAGGACGACGTGGTACTGCTCGGTGCGACGGCGCAGGAAGCGATAGCCGGGCCGTGGGAGCCGGCGCATGGGGGCGCGACGCGGCGCCTGCAGCGTGCCGTCGAGCGCGGGACGCCGGTCGGCGAACAGCTCGACGAGCCGCTCGTGCGAGACGTTCCCGGCGGCCGCGAGGACGACCCGCGGGCCGGCGTACGCACGGCGGTGCCACTCCCGGAGCGCACGTGGCGAGACGCCCGCGATCACGTCCGCGCTGCCGATCACGGGGCGCCCGAGCGGGTGCCCGCCGAACACCGCCTCGGCCGCGAGGTCGTGGACGAGGTCCTGCGGGTTGTCGTCGACCATCGCGATCTCCTCGAGGACCACCTCCCGCTCGGAGTCGACGTCGGCAAAGGTCGGCGCGAACACCATGTCGGCCATCGCGTCGAGCGCCTCCGGCAGGTGCCCGTCCGGGACACGTGTGTAGAGAACGGTCGTCTCGCGGGAGGTCGCAGCGTTGAGCTCGCCGCCCATCGTGTCGAACAGCTCGGCGATGCCCTGCGCGGTGTACCGGGACGACCCCTTGAAGAGCAGGTGCTCGATGAAGTGCGAGACGCCCGCGCGCGAGCGGGGCTCGTCGCGCGAGCCCGTCGCGATCCAGAGGCCGAGGGCGACCGAGCGGACGCCGCGCAGCCGGTCGGTGACGATGCGCTCGCCCCCTGGGAGCGTCGTGATCTCTGGCTCGGACACCGCGCGATCGTAGCCTCGCGGTCTCCGCAGGCGGGGATGCTCGGCAAGGAAGGTGCGGCGCCGAAGGCGACGCCTTCAGGGATGTGCCCCGCCGCAGGCGGGGATTCCGCGGTGGGAATCCGCGCGAGCGGATTCCCACCTTGCGGACGAGCTCAGTCGCGGCGGCGACCCCGGTCGCCGCCACGGCCGCGGCCGCCACGGTCCTCGCGCGGAGGACGCGGCTCGCGGGGCGGGGCGTCCTTGGCCCGCTCGACGAGCGTCTCCGGCGAGACGAGGTCGCCGTTCTCGTGCTTCGCGACGAGCTTCAGGCCGATGCGGCCCCGCTCCTTGTCGACCTCCTGCACGATCACGTCGAGCGTGTCGCCGCGCGTGAGGACGTCCTCGATGTGCGCGACCCGGCCCGGGCCGACGTTCGAGACGTGGAGCAGGCCGTCCGTGCCCTTCTTCAGCTCCACGAACGCACCGAAGTCGGTCGTCTTGACGACGCGCCCGGTGTAGGTGTCCCCCACCTCGGGCTCCTTCGTCATCGCCTGGATGGCCGAGATGGCCGCGTCGGCGTTCGTGCCCTCCGTCGCGTAGACGAGGATCGTGCCGTCCTCCTCGATGTCGATCTGGACGTCGTAGTCCGCCTCGAGCGAGCGGATCGTCTCGCCGCCCTTCCCGATCACCATGCCGATGAAGTCGGGGTTGATGCGGATCGAGGAGATCCGCGGCGCGTGCCCGGCGAGCTCGGCCCGCGGGCTCGAGATCGTCTCGAGCATCTTGTCGAGGATCGACGCGCGCGCCCGCTTCGCCTGCTCGAGCGCCGAGCGCATGATCTCCTGCGTGACGCCGGTGATCTTGATGTCCATCTGGAGGGCGGTGATGCCCTCGGCGGTGCCGGCGACCTTGAAGTCCATGTCGCCCAGGTGGTCCTCCGCGCCCTGGATGTCGGTGAGGATGACGTAGTCGTCGCCCTCCTTGACGAGGCCCATCGCGATGCCGGAGACGGGCGCCGCGATCGGCACGCCCGCGTGCATCAGCGACATCGTCGAGCCGCACACCGAGCCCATCGACGACGAGCCGTTCGACTCGAGCGTCTCCGAGACGAGGCGGATGGTGTACGGGAAGTCCTCGATCGGCGGGATCACCGCCTCGAGCGCGCGCTGTGCGAGCGCCCCGTGGCCGATGTCACGCCGCTTCGGGCCGCGCATGAAGCCCGTCTCCCCGACCGAGTAGGGCGGGAAGTTGTAGTGGTGCATGAAGCGGCGCTCCTGCTCGAGCGAGAGGTCGTCGATCCGCTGCTGCTCCTTCGCGGTGCCGAGCGTGCAGAGCGTCAGGATCTGCGTCTGCCCACGGGTGAACAGCGCGGAGCCGTGCGTCCGCGGCGCGACGTCGACCTCGGTCGTGATCGGGCGGATCTCCTCCGCCCCACGCCCGTCCGGCCGGCGCTTGTCGACCGCGATCTTCTTGCGGACGAGGTCCTTGTAGATCGCGTCGGCGGCCTTCTTCACGTACGAGCGGGTGACGGAGTCCTTGACCGCGTCGTCCTCGGCGTCCCCGGCCGGAAACGGGAGGCGAACCTCCTCCTGGATCCGCTCGACGAGGATCTCCCGCTTGCGCGACTTGAGCTCCTTCGAGTCCTGCTCCGCATCGGTGAGCGCGCGAAGCTCGTTCTCGAACTGCTCACGGACGACGCTCTCGACCGCGGCGAGCCGCCGCGACTCGACGAGCGCCTGGAGGCCGTTGCGAACCTGCGTCTCGCGGACGATGTCCTCCTCGCCCGAGTCCATCGTGATCGCCGGAGCGCTGTCGGCGAGGAGCTCCTCGACGATCCCGCCGGCCTCGCGAAGGCCGACCTCGGCGATTCGCGCGCTGACTGCGTCGCCGTGACGGTCGGCGAGCTCGGCGTTCAGCTCGACGTCCGTCCACTTCGGCTTCCCGACCTCGCGGGCGAGCTCCTCGATCGCGTCGCAGATCCGGATGATCTCGCCGTGCGCGAGCTCGAAGGCCTCGAGCATCGTCTGCTCGGGGACCTGGTCGCCGCCCGCCTCGATCATCGTCAGCGCCTCTCGCGTCCCGACGACGACGAGGTCGAGGGTCGAGTCCTCCATCTGCTGGAAGGTCGGGTTGACGACCATCTGGCCGTCGATCATCGCCACGCGGACCGCCCCGACCGGGCCGAGGAACGGCAGCGGCGAGATCGCGAGCGCCGCGGAGGCGCCGTTGATCGCGAGGATGTCGTGCGGGACGACCATGTCGGCCGACAGCACGGTGCAGATCACCTGCACCTCGTTCTTGAAGCCCTTCGGCCAGAGCGGCCGGATCGGGCGGTCGATCATGCGCGCGGTCAGCGTGGCGCGCTCCGTGGCGCGACCCTCGCGCTTGAAGAAGCCGCCGGGGATCTTCCCCGCGGCGTACATCCGCTCCTCGACGTCAACCGTGAGCGGGAAGAAATCCGCATCGGGCCGGGCGTCGGGCCGGCCGACCGCCGTCGCGAGGATCATGGTGTCCCCGCTCCGGACGACCACCGCGCCGTCGGCCTGCTTCGCGAGCTTGCCCGTCTCGAAGCGCAGATCGCTCGCGCCAACGTCGACGGAAACCGTGGCCTGGCGCCCGGCTTGCATCGTGCTCATTCCGTGTCCTCCATCTTTCCTCTTCCGATGTGGCGGAAGGTGGAGGTTTGATGAAGCTCCGCGCGTGCCGCGCGAAGCTCGATCAAACGTCCACCTCCCGTCCTCCTCAGCCCTGGCTCCTAGCGGCGGAGCCCGAGCTCCTTGATGAGGGCCCTGTAGCCCTCGAGATCCTTGCGCTGCAGGTAGTCCAGGAACCTGCGACGGCGGCCCACGAGCTTCAGGAGGCCGCGCCGCGAGTAGTGGTCCTTCGGGTGCGTCCGCAGATGCTCCGTGAGCTCCTCGATCCTCCGCGTCAGCATCGCGACCTGGACCTCGGTCGACCCCGTGTCCTGGTCCGACTTGCCGTGCTTCGTGATCAGGTCCTGCTTGGCTTCCTTGGTGAGGCCCATGGGTCTCCTCTCGTCGAGTCGTCTCCGCGATCCCCGCTCGGCGTGAAGGAAGGACACGCACGGCCGCGATCGCGGTCTCGCGGAAGGGTAGCAGCGAGAACCCGCATGGCTGCGGGGAATCGTGCGCCGGACGAGTGCGGCTACGCGCGCTCGAGCGCCGTGGCGAGCTGGCGCTTCGACATCTTCGAGCGGCCGCGGATGCCGGCCTTGCGGGCGCGGCGCTCCAGCTCGTCGCGGCTCAGGTCGCCCAGCGACCCGTTCCGCCGCCGCGACGCCCTGCCGCGCCGGCCGTGCGCCTCGACGCTCTCGCGCAGCGCCTCGAGCAGGTCGGCTGGCTCCTCCCCGCGCTCGGGCTCGGCCTCGGCGTGTACGTCCTCGCCCCTCCGCTTCCGGTCGATCACCTCGAGCAGCGCCTCGCGGTAGGTGTCCTCGTACTTCTCGGGCTCGAACGGGCCGCGGAAGCGGTCGATCAGGTCGAGGGCCATCGCGAGCTCCTGCTTCGGCACCGTCGCCTTGCGCGGGCGGATGCCCTTCGTCGGCCGGATCTCGTCCGCGAAGAACATCTTCTCGAGGACGATCATCCCGTCGCGCACGCGGACGCAGCCGAGCTGCTGCTTGTCGCGCATCACGTACGTGACGATCCCGACGAGGCCCGACTCCTCCATCGCGCGGACGAGCAGCGCGTATGGCTTCTCGGCCCCCTCCGCCGGGCCGAGGTAGCTGGTGCGCTCGAAGTAGATCGGGTCGACCTCGTCCGCGTCGACGAAATCCTGGATGTCGATCGAGCGGTAGCTCTCCCCTGCCGCGGCCTCGAGGTCCTCGTCCGTCAGGTAGACGTACTTCCCCTCCGAGACCTCGTAGCCCTTGACGATCTCGTCGTCCGGGACCGGCTTCCCCTCCTTCTTGCAGACCTTGTCGTAGCCGATTCGCGAGTCGTCCTTCTCGTGAAGGAGGTGGAAGCGGACGTCCCGCTCGTCGATCGCGCTGTACATGCGGACGGGCACGTTGACGAGGCCGAACGAGATGGAGCCGGTCCAGATCGCCCTGGGCACGAGGGAGTGCTTCCCGTTTCCGCGCGACGCCTAACCCGGCGCCTCAGGCGCGACGAGGTGCAGGCAACGCCGTCCGGGCGGTCTCGTCGACGAGCCTGCGAAGGAGCCCCGGCATGCCGCCGCCGGCAAACGACGCGCGCTGGCGCGCCGCGCCGTTCTGCTCCAGCACGCGCTCGAGCCCGTCGAGCACGTCTTCGTCGCCCGCATCGCGGGCGAGCGGACGGATGCGGCGTGCCGTCTCGCGCGCGACGTCCACGAGGGGCCGGGTGGCCTCCCCGTCGACGATGATCGCTCCCGTTCCGTCACGAGCAGCCCGGAACGAGGCCCAGTCGAGCGCCTCGCTCGGGACGATGGGAGCAGCCGGGCCGTCCGCGGCCTCGACGACCAGCGCCCGCACCAGCGCGGCGATCGCCGCCGCGTGCTCGAGCGAGGACTGGGCGTCCATCTCGCGGAGCTCCAGCGTCCCGTGCTGCGGGTGCAGCCGCAGATCCCACCAGAGGAACGTCCCGTCCGGGAGGCCGGCGGCGGCGAGCGTCTCGCCGGCCAGCTGCTCGAGGTCCTCGATGTCGCGCACCGCCCGCGGGACGCGGCGCCCGGGGTATGCGCGCGAGAGGACGTAGCGCGCGCTCGCGAGCCCCGAGTCGGTGCCGAACCAGAACGGGCTGTTCGCGGCGAGGCCGATGAGCAGCGGCACCTGGAGACGCATGGCGTTGAAGGCTCGGGCCGCCGTATCCGCATCGGGGAGGCCGACATGGACGTGGAGAGCCGACTCGGGCGTCCGCCGCAGCAGGCCGCGGAGCTGGTCGGCGACGAGCTCGTAGCGTGGCCCCTCGACGAGCGTCGCGTTGCCGAAGCGCCCGTCCGGATGGAGGCCCGCGCCGAGCAGCGTCGCGCCGGCCGAGCTCGCCGCCTCGCGTAGCCGGCCGAGCGACTCCACCGCATCGGCCACCGACCGGCCGGGGGGCGAGCGCAGCTCGATCTGCGCCGAGTACGTGTCGTGCCCGGCCGCGCGCGCGTCGACCCGCATCGCGTCGAGCACGTCGTCCGTCATCGGCGCGAGCGCGAGGCTCGCCCGGTCGACGAGGAGGAGCTCCTCCTCGATCCCGACGGTGAACTCGGAGCCGAAGGGGATGGCGGTCATCGACCGTCCAGCGCCGACCGGGCCGCGATCCGCCCGAGGACGAGGGCAGCGGCGAGCCCGCTCGAGTAGCCGCCCGTCGAGATGCCGCCCACGTCGCATCCCGCCGCATAGACGCCGGGCGCGACCCGCGCGTCCGAATCCGCCGACAGGCCACCGAGCGTCGTCGTGATCCCCGCGACGACGTCGACGTGCACCCAGCCCGTGGTGCGTCGCACTGGGGCGCCTGCGCGTTCCGCGGCCGTCACCATCTCGCCGATCGTACGCCCGCGGATCTGTTCTCCGAGGCTCTCCTCCGCGACCCGATAGGTGGCGCGCGCCCCCGGCCGGCGGGCCGTCCACTGGACGACGTCGATCTCCGACCACGTATGCGGCTCGTACCGCTCCCCCGCCGCGTCCTCGATCACCGCGTGATGCCCGTAGAGCTGCGCGAGGGGCACGAACTGCGCCTCCGCGATCCGCGCGGGAGGCGCAGGCATGTTCCGCCCGTAGAGCTCGTCCATCCCGCCCGTCGTCGTGGCTCCCGCCGCTCGGCCGAGGGCGAGGCCGTCGCCCGCGCTCCACGGCGTCGCGCGGAGGAAGAGGGCGTCCGCCTCGGGCGTGATCCACTCGCGCACGAGATCCCGGTTCGCCTGGAAGCCGCCGGTCGCGAGCACCACGCGCCCTCGCTCGGGAAGCTCTCGGAGGGCGTCGCCGAGCCGGATCTCTCCCACCTCCCGGGCCAGCGCCTCGGTCAGCGAGCGCGTGTCGAAGCGGATGCCGGTCGTCCGGGGGTTGCCGGTCGAGCGCTCGACCACCCGCGCGCCCTTGCGCTCGAGCCACGCGAGGTCGTCGTCGAGGTGCTCGTGGACGAGCCGCTGGAGCTCCCGGTTGCCGCCCGGGCACTCGCGCAGGAAGTCGTCGAGCTCCCGATGACGCCAGATCACACCGCTCGAGAGCAGCATCGAGCCGCCCGCCCGGCCGCCCTTCTCGTGGACGACGACCCGCGCGCCCCGGTCGGTGGCCTCGGCCGCGGCGACGAGCCCGGCCAGGCCGGCCCCGGCGACGACGAGGTCCGGCATAGCTCAGACCAGCGAGAAGCCGGGCTTGTGCTCGACGTACTCGATGCGGATGCGGTCCGGGCCCCACAGGAACACGGCGAGCGTGTTCGGCGCGTCGACGACGTCCTGGATCTCGAGCCCGCGGGAGCGCGCCTCCTGCTCTACGGAGTCGGCGCTGTCGACGAGGAACGCAAGATGGTTGAGCAAGGGGCGGTCGCCCTCGTGGGCATCGCCCTGTCGGAGCACGATGTGCCGATCGTCCACGGTGAGCCGGTCGCCGTCGCGCTCCAGGCCGAGCTCGCCGAGCCCGGCGGCCGTCGCGTCCGCGTCGGGCACCGTGAGGACGACGTGGTCGAGGTCGGGCGCGGCCGTCGACGGGTCCTCGACGACCCCGAGCGTGACGCCGTCCGGGGCCTCGACGACGACCTCGCCGCCGTTTGCCTTGGCGTCGAATCCGGCGCGTTCGAGCCGTTCGCGCACCTCGTCGAGGCTCTGGACGCGCACGACGATCCGCTCGAGGACACCCCGCTCGCGCGGAGCCTCCGCGGCGAAGAGCGTGAGCTTGCCGCGACGCGCGTCGCCGCCGACGAGGGTGAATGCGTCCGTACGCTCGACGACGTGCATCCCGCAGCCGTCGGTCAGGAGGCGGGCAAGCTCGTCCCGCTCGGAGGTCCAGAGGGCGACATGGTCGAACGACGTGACGTCCATCACGCCGTTGTACCCGTTCCCACCAGGGCTACGCCGCGCCGACGTCCGGCGTCGGCTCAGAAACCTAGCCCGACCGAGACCGTCTCGCCGGTGTCCCGGCCGATGGGGACCTCGACCGGGATGCCGCCGAGAGGTGGCCTCTCGACCTCGGGATCCTCGGTCTCGCCTGCGGCGGAGGCGAGAAACGACGTGAGGCGGCGCCCCACGATCTTCGTCGGCGGCCACCAGATCGGCGTCCCGCTCGCCCAATCCCCTTCGGCGCGCTCGCCGAGGTCGTGCCTGAGATACATCGGCTCGGCGCCGGTGACGAGCAGGCCGCGCAGCACCGGCCGGAACGGACGCGGCAGCAGCGTCGCTCCGGAAAGGACGGCGATCGCCTCTGCAGCCGCGACCGCCTGCTGGGCGGCGATGCCGCCCTGCTTGATCGTGAAGGCGGTGATGTCGCCCGCGGCGAAGACGCCGTCGACCCCGATCACACCGCAGTGGTCGTCCACGGGAACGAAGTGGTCGGGTGTCTGCGGGATCCCTTCGATCGGGATGCCGCGGAGGAGCGGCAGCGCAACCGCGCGGTCGACGTCGAGCGCTCCGTTCGCCAGCTCGAGCGAGTCCCCGTCGTGCGCGACGGCGTGCGCCCCCGCGACGAGCTCCACCCCCGCCTCGGCGAGCATCTCTCCGACGGCGTCGCTCGCGGCGCGGCCGAAGATCTGTAGTGGATGGGTCTCCGGCGTCACGAGAGTGACGGAGGCTCGCCCGACGTCGCTCTCACCGACTCGGCGGGCGGTCATCAACGCGAGCTCGTAGGCGGGCAACGGCCACGTCGAGCCCGCCGGCACGACGAACGCGACGCTCCTCGCGACGCCGTGCTCGAGTTCCGCAAGCAGCGTCCCCAGGCTCGGTGCGTCCGCGGGCCCGCGAAACGTCAGCGCCCCGGGGACCGCGGTCGTCGGCAGCGCCCCGCAGGCGATCAGCAGGGCGTCGTAGACGAGCTCCAGGCCGCTCGCCGTCGTCGCGACGCGCCTGTCCGCATCGACGCCGGTCAGCGTGCCGAGCGTCACGCCCGCGCCCGCGCGTGCGGCGAGCAGGCCGAGGTCGAAGTGCCGGACCGTGGAGAGGCCGAAGGCCTCGCCGACCGAGGCAGGCCGGTACCAGAACTGCGGCTCCGCCGCGAGCAGCTCGACGCGCGTCCCGTCCTGCGCGACGTCCGCGAGGGTCAGAGTGGCCTCGAGGGCTGCGACGCCCCCACCTGCGATCACCACTGCGAAGTCGTCCATGTGACCATGCTGAGGCTCGCCGGCCGCGTCGCCATCCGGGATCGCACGCGCAGGCCGACGGGGTTTCTACTGATCGCGGCCGCGGCTCGGGGACAATGCCCGCGTGTCGGGCACCGCCGGCCTGCGACTCCTTCGCCTTGCGAACCCGCTCGTGCGCGGCGTGCTCGACTCACGGGGGCACCGCCTCGTGAGCGGCCGCCTGGTGCTGCTGGCCTATCGAGGACGGCGCTCGGGCCGCGAGCACCGTATCCCGCTTCGCTACGCCGAGACGCCCGCAGGCGCGCTCGTCGCCGTCGCCGTCCGGCCCGAGCGGAAGCAGTGGTGGCGGGCGTTCTCGGGGGGCGGGACGGCCCTCGTCACGCTCCGTGGACAGCTGATCGGCGTACGTGGCGTGGTGGTGGAGGGCGCCGACCGCGACGCCGCTCTCCGGGTCTATCTCGGCCGCTACCCGCGGAGCCGGCGCATCACGGAGGACGCAGCGGTCGTCGTCTTCGACGCCGGAACCGGATAATCCCGGCGTGCGCCTCTACGGCGACCTCGCCCCCTGGTTCCACCTGCTGACGGCGCCCGAGGACTACGCGGCGGAGGCTGAGCGCTATCGCGGCCTGATCATCGACGCGGCGCCCGGCGCCCAGACGCTCCTCGAGCTCGGCTCCGGCGGCGGGAACAATGCGTCGCACCTCAAGGAACGGTTCTCCTGCACGCTGTCGGACGTCTCACCGCAGATGCTCGCCCTGAGCCGGACGCTCAACCCCGACTGCGAGCACGTCCTCGGCGACATGCGCACGCTGCGGTTGGGGCGGACGTTCGACGCGGTCTTCGTCCACGACGCCGTTTCGTACATGGCGACCGAGGACGAGCTCCGCGACTGCCTCGGCACCGCCTACGCGCACACCCGGCCCGGCGGCGTCGCGCTGTTCGTCCCGGACTACACGCGAGAGACGTTCGCACCGCGCACCGGCCACGGTGGGCACGACGGCGGCGACGGCCGGTCGCTGCGCTACCTCGAGTGGGTCACGGATCCCGAGCCCGGCGACACGAGCTACGAGGTCGACTATGCGGTCCTCCTGCACGAGCCCGGCCAGGACCCGCGCGTCGTCCACGACCACCACGTCGAGGGCCTCTTCCCGGAGCACACCTGGCTGCACCTCCTCGAGCACGCGGGCTTCGAGCCCTCGGTCGACCGCGGCACGGCCGACCCCGACGACGACACCTCGCAGACGGCCTTCGTCGCTCGCCGCCCGGGCCAGGCCTAGACCGGGCGAACGGCGGCGCGGGTGGCCTCGACGTCCTTCGCGATCTGCTCGATCAGTGCCTCCTCGGAGTCGAACACGGCCTCGTCGCGGAGCCGCGCCCAGAGCTCGACGACGAGCCGCTTCCCGTAGAGGTCGCCCTCGAAGTCGAGCAGGAACGGCTCGATCCGCCGCTCGGTGCCGCCGTAGTGCGGGTTCGTCCCGATCGAGACCGCGGCTCGGTGGCCGAGCGCCTCGCCCGCGTAGATCCCGTACCGCGGGCACACGAGCTGCGCGTCCATCGCGATGTTCGCGGTCGGGTAGCCGAGCGTCCCACCGCGCTGGTCGCCGGAGACGACGGTCCCGTCGAGCTCGAACGGGCGCCCGAGCATCGCAGCCGCCTCCGCCAGCAGACCCGCGCGCACTGCGTCGCGGATCGCCGTGGACGAGACGCCCTCGACCTCCTCGACGTCGAGCACGGTCAGCCCGAGCTCGCGGAGCGTCTCGACAGTGCCGGACCGCTTGGTCCCGAACCGGAAGTCCGCCCCCACCGCGACGGCCTCCACGCCGAGCGAGCGGATGTACCGATCGACGAACTCCTCGGGCGTGAGCCGCATGAACTCGGGCGTGAACGCCGCGACGAGCGTGTCCGCGATCCCCGCCTCCGCGAGGAGCTCGAGGCGCCGCTCCAGCGTCGTCAGGAGCTCGACGCGGTTCCCGAGGACGATGCGGGGGTGCGGATCGAGGGTGATCACCGTGGGCTCGAGCCCCGACTCGACCGCCGTCCGAAGCACGGACCGGTGTCCTCTGTGCACCCCGTCGAACGTGCCGATCGCGGCGGCGCGCGGTCGTCTCTCGAGCTGCGACGGTGCGTGGGCGATTCTCATCGGGCCTGGCCCCGCACCGCCGCGAGCCGCGGCAGCGCCTCCTCGAGCGACAGGACGCGCATCTCGTCCGCTTCCTCGACGCGAAACGGGCCGATCTCGGTGCGGCGCAGGGTGACACAGTGGCCGCCGAGCGCGTCGGCCAGCGAGCGGACATACGTGCCCGATCCCACGTCGAGGTCGAGCCGGGCGACGCCGCCCTCGTACGCCAGCAGCTCGAGTCGATGCACGCGCATCACCCGCGTCGGCATGGCGACGTCGACGCCCTGTCGGTGGAGCCGGTACGCCCGCGTCCCGTCGATCTTCACGGCGGACGCCGCGGGAATCGGCAGCTCGACCTCGCCCTGCAGCGCGTCGAGCGCCTGCTCGAGCTCGTCGGGGGCCGGCGGCTCGTGCGGCTCGAGCGGGTCTCCTTCCGGGTCGCCGGTCGTCGTCCGGAGGCTCAGGTCGACCTGGGTGAGGTAGCGCTTGTCGAGCTTCATGAAGCGGGCCTGGAGCGAGGTCGCGCGCCCGGAGAGGAGGATCAGGAGCCCGGTGGCGAACGGGTCGAGCGTCCCGGCGTGACCCGTCTTCGCGCCCGTGCGGGAGCGCACCCGCGCGACGATCGCGAACGACGACGGGCCGGCCGGCTTGTCGGCGAGGATCACGCCGGTCGGCTCGAGCCCCTTCGGGACGGGCATTCAGGGCTCGCGGTCGCCGTCGGCCGCGGTGAACGCGTCGACGATGTGCTGCGTGATCTCGTCCATCGTGAGGTCCGTCGAGAAGCCGGCCGCCCGGCGATGGCCTCCGCCGCCGAAGCTTCGCGCGATCACGGAGACGTCGACCCCGTCCGGATGCGAGCGCAGCGACCCCTTCCGGCGCGCCGGCGCGCCCTCCGGCAGCTCGCGGACGAGCGCGACGAGCTCGGCGCCGTCGACCGCGCGGAGATGGTCGATGACGCCTTCCGAGTAGGGCTCGTCCGCCCCTGCCGCCTCGAAGTCCTCGCGGCGCAGCTCGGAGACGACGACCCGTCCGCCCGCGAGCTCGGTCGCATGCTCGAGCGCCCGCGCGAGCAGCCGCAGCTTGGGGAACGGGGTCGACTCGTAGACCTCGACGAAGACCTTGCCGACGTCCGCGCCGTCCTCGACGAGATCCGCGGCGAGCCGGAGAGCCTTGGGGCTCGTGTTCGAGTACTGGAACCGCCCGGTGTCGGTCACGACCGCGGTGTACAACGCCTCCGCGATCTCGGGCGTGCGGGTGACCCCGAGCCCGTCGAAGACGTCCGCGAGCACCTCCGCGGTGGAGGACGCGTCCTCGACCACGAGGTCGACGTCGCCGAACCGTGTGTTGTCGTGGTGGTGGTCGATGTTCAGCGTCGTCGTGGACGATCCCAGGAGCGTCGGCTCGACGATCCGGCTCTCCTGCGCGCAGTCGACCGCCACGAGCACGCGGTCAGAGACGTCGTCGGGCGCCGCGCGCAGCAGCCCCTGCTCCTCGAGCCGCAGGAACCCGAACTCGCCGGGCAGTGGCTGCTCGCCGCCCAGCACCATCACCGAGTCCTTGCCGAGCGAGGAGAGCGCGAGGTGCGTCGCGAAGAGCGAGCCGAGTGCGTCTCCGTCCGGGTTGTCGTGCGAGGTGACGACGAAGCGGTCGCCCGCCCGCAGCGCCTCGACCACCGCGTCAATGTCACTCGAGGGCATCGTCGTCTCCGTCGGCGGCGCGAGCTCGTCGATCAGGCGGGTCATGCGCACGCCCTGCTCGACCGCGCGATCGTAGACGAACTCCAGACGCGGTGTCCGCCGCAGCCCGAGCTCCTTCCCGATCCGTCCCTGCAGCACCCCCGCTGCGCCGTCGAGCGCCTCGAGCGTCTTCTTCCGCTGGTTCTCCCCGCCGAAGACGCTGACCCAGACCTTCGCGTGGTCGAGGTCGGTCGTCGTCTCGACCGTCGTCACCGTGACGAACCCGATCCGCGGGTCCTTGAGCGACGGGATCGCCTCGGAGAGGACCTGCTTGACGGCCTCGTTGACGCGGCGCATGCGGCCGCTCATCGGTCGCCGTCCTCGAGGTGGACGAGGTCGCGCTCGCAGGTCCCGAGCTCGAACGCCTGGCCGGAGAGCCAGCGCTCGGCCTCGTCGAGGAGCCGCGACGCATCGCCGGCGTCCCGGGTGACGCAGGCGAGCGTGAGTCGCGACCGCTGCCATACATCGTGGTGGTCGACCTCGGCGATCGAGCAGCCGAGACGGTTGGCGAGCTGCTGCTTGACCGAGCGGAGGTGCATCCGCTTCTCCTTGAGCGAGTGGCTCTCCGGGAAGTGGAGCTCGAACGAGAGGATGCCGACGTAGCCGGTGGACATGTTCGGTTTCTGTTGTCGTCCGCCGGGAGGAACGGAACGCGCCCTACCGTAGACGATCGCATGCCTCGTCCCACCCGTCTCGGGCTGGTCCTGGCCCTGTCCGTGTGCGCGCTCGCCGCGGGCTCGTCCTCCCGGGCGGCGGGCAGCCGGGACGTCCTCAGCTACGGCGACTCGCTCTCGGTGGGCACGAACCTCTATCTGGGCAGGTACCTGCACGGGTGGAACCTGCGCTCGCTCGGGGGGATCTCGACGCATGCCGACGAGGTCCCGGGCACGCTCCGCGGCTTCGGCTCGGCGCTCCCACGCGTCGTCGTCGTCAGCGCGGGCACGAACGACGACCCCGGTCGCGTCTCCGGCTTTGCGCGCGTCGTGCGGGAGACCCTTTCGATCGCGGGGCCGCAGCGGTGCGTCGTGTGGTCGACGATCGTGCGCCCGCCCTATGCGGGCGTGTCGTACGCGGGCTACAACCGCGCGCTCGCGACGATCGCCCGTCACCGCGGCAACCTCCGCGTGTTCGACTGGGTGAAGATGGCGGAGGCCCATCGCTCGTGGTTCGGCTCGGACGGCGTGCACCCGACCGCGACGGGCTACCGCGCCCGGGCGGCCGCGATCGCGCGGCTCGTTCGTTCCTGCTGAGAGCCCTACTCGACGGCTGCGGTCGTGGCGAGGTCGGTTCTCTCGACCTCGCGGGTCTCGTAGACCTCGAGGACGTCGCCTTCCTTCACGTCGTTGAAGCCGTCGAGCAGGATCCCGCACTCGAAGCCCTCCGCGACCTCGCGCGCATCCTCCTTGAACCGCTTCAGCTGGGCGATCGACGTCTCGTGGACGACCGTGCCGTCGCGGACGACGCGCACCTGCGCGCCGCGTCGCACGACGCCGTTCGTGACCATGCAGCCCGCGATCGTGCCGAGCCGGGAGACCTTGAACAGCGCGCGCACCTCGGCCTCGCCCAGCACCTCCTCGGTCGTGACCGGGGAGAGCATCCCGACGAGCGCCTGCTCGATGTCCTCGGTGAGCTTGTAGATCACGCGGTACGTGCGGATGTCGACGCCCTCGCGCTCGGCCAGCTGCCTCGCCTCGGCGCTCGGGCGGACGTTGAAGCCGATCACGAGCGCGTTCGAGGCCGACGCGAGGTTCACGTCGTTCTCGGTGATCCCGCCGACGCCCGTGTGGATCGCGTTGACCCGCACCTCCGGGTGCTGGATCTTCGCGAGCTCGCCCTCGAGCGCCTCGACGGAGCCCTGCACGTCGCCCTTGAGGACGATGTTCAGCTCCTGCACGGCGCCGGCCTGCATCTGCTCGAACAGGGTCTCGAGCGAGAGGCCGCTGCTCACCGAGCGCTGCGCGAGCTGCTCGCGGCGGAGCCGCTCGGAGCGCTTCTCGGCCAGGTCCTTCGCCTGGCGCTCGTGCTCGACGACGCGCGAGAGCTCGCCGGCCGCCGGCGGATGGTCGAACCCCAGGATCTCGACCGGCTCGCCCGGCCGGGCCTCCTTGACGCGGTCGCCGCGGTAGTCGTAGAGCGCGCGCACCTTGCCCGCGGCGTCACCCGCGACGATCGCGTCACCGACGCGGAGCGTGCCGCGCTGGACGAGCATCGTCGCCACCGGCCCGCGACCGACGTCGAGGCGCGACTCGATGATCGGTCCGGACGCGTCCGCCTTGGCGTTCGCGCGGAGGTCGAGCTCGGCGTCCGCAACGAGCAGGATCTTCTCGAGGAGCTCGTCGAGCCCCGTCTGCTGCTTGGCCGAGACCGCGGCGAACTGCGTCGTCCCGCCCCAGTCCTCCGGCTGGAGGCCTTCGGAGGCGAGCTCGGTCTTCACGCGATCGGCGTTCGCGTCCGCCACGTCGATCTTGTTGATCGCGACGACGATCGGCACCTCGGCCGCGCGTGCGTGGCTGATCGACTCCTTGGTCTGCGGCATCACGCCGTCGTCGGCGGCGACGACGAGAACGGCGATGTCCGTCACCTTCGCGCCCCTGGCGCGCATCGCGGTGAACGCCTCGTGGCCGGGCGTGTCGAGGAACGTCAGCTTCCGCCCGTCCACGTCGGCCTGGTACGCGCCGATGTGCTGCGTGATCCCGCCGGCCTCCGTGTCGACGACGGACGTGGAGCGGATCGCGTCGAGCAGCGTGGTCTTCCCGTGATCGACATGGCCCATGATCGTGACGACCGGCGGCCGCGCGCTGAGGTCGGCCTCGGCGTCCTCCACGATCTCGGGCTCCTCGTCGTCCGCCGCGTGCTTGACCGTCACCTCGCGGCCGACCTCGGAGGCGATCAGCTCGACCTCGTCGTCGGAGAGCGACTGGGTCGCGGTGCGCATCTGGCCGAGGCCCATGAGGATCTTGATGATCTGGGACATCGGGATGCCGAGCGCGCCCGAGAGGTCCTTCACGGTCACGCCGGACTCGACGGTAACGGGACCCGTCGCGGGCGGCGGGGCCGGCGCGCGCGGCGCAGCCTGCTGCGAACGGTCGCGGGCCGCGCGCGCGTCGCGTCCGCGGGCGGAGCCGCCCTCGATCACGACACGGCGGCGTCTGCCCCCCTGGCCGCCTCCGCGTGGGCGGATCGGGCGGTTCGGTCTGTTCGGTCCGTCAGCCATGCGACACCTCAGTGTAGAGACGCGCGAGCCCCGGCTCGACGCGGATCCGAGTCCTGAGCGCACGTGAGAACGCGTCGCGGCCCACGGCCTGCGCGAAGCAGGCCGCATCGCGGCACGTGTAGGCGCCGCGCCCGCCTGTCGCCGTTGCCTCGCTCAACACGGCCTCGACCGCCGTAAACCGCACGAGCTCGTCCTTCGGCGCACGCCGGCCACATCCCACACACGTCCTGAGCGGAGTCGTGCGGTCACGCGTCGTCGCGAGCCTCCTCGGCTCCGCCCTCGTCGGTCACGACCTGGTCGGCGACCTCCTGTGCGACCACCGTCTCGACGTCCTCGACGGCGAGCTCGCCCTCAGCTTCCGCCTCGACGACGGCGACCTCGGTCGCGACGCCGCCGCCGGCCTCCGGCTCGAGCTCCTCGTTGGCAGCCTCGGCGGTCCCGTCGGAGAGCGGCACCGCGGCACCGCGCGCGGCGGCAGTCGGGTCGTCGGCCAGCGCCTGGTGCGCCGGGACGCCGCAGTACCGCGTGCCGGGAAGCGCCGCGTTCGGGCAGCGCTTGCCGTTCGAGAGGAGCGCGGCGCAGCGGCCCGAGAAGTCGCCGGCGCCCTCGTCCTCGCCCGCGAACGCGGCCGCCGCCTCCTGCTGGGCGAACTCGCTGTCGGACTTGATGTCGACCTTCCAGCCGGTCAGGCGCGCGGCCAGGCGGGCGTTGAGCCCCTCCTTGCCGATCGCGAGCGCGAGCTGGTCGTCGGGCACGACGACGGTCGCATCGCGGCTCTCGTCGTCGATGTAGACCTCGCGGACACGCGCTGGCGAGAGCGCCTTCGCGACGAACCGCGCGGGCTCCGTGTTCCACGGGATGATGTCGATCTTCTCGCCCCGGAGCTCCGAGACGACCATGCGGACGCGCGACCCACGCGGGCCGACGCAGGCGCCGACCGGGTCGACGCCCTGGACGTGCGACTCGACCGCGATCTTCGAGCGGTAGCCCGGCTCGCGGGCGACGCCGCGGATCTCGACCAGGCCGTCGGCGATCTCGGGCACCTCGAGCTCGAACAGCGCCTCGATCAGCTGCGGCGCACGGCGGGAGAGGATCACCTGCGGGCCCTTCGTCCCCGAGCGCACCTCGATGATCACCGCCTTGATGCGGGAGCCCTGCTCGTAGCGCTCTCCGTCGACCTGCTCGGAGCGCGGCAGCAGCGCCTCGACCTTGCCGAGGTCGACGAGCACGTTGTTGCGGTCGCCGGCCTGCTGGACGATGCCGGTCACGACCTCGCCCTGCCGGTCGACGTACTCCTCGTACATCATCGCCCGCTCGGCCTCGCGGATCCGCTGCTGGATGACCTGCTTCGCCGTCATCGCGGCGATGCGACCGAAGTCGTCGGGTGTCGCGTCGGACTTGTCGACGAGGTCGTCGGGCACCTGTTCCCAGTCGAGGTCGAGCTCGTCGTCGACGATCAGCGTGTGCTGCTTCTCGCCGGTCTCCTCCTCGATGCGCTCGAGCTCGTCGATCGCGCGCTCGCGCGCCTCCTCGAGCAGACGTGCCTCGAGGTCATCGGGGATGTCGAGCGCGAAGACGCGGAACTCGCC
>Ga0207428_10000574_pt1 | contig 43446 bp, 39 predicted proteins | sample RhiMethybrSRZTD1_FD_187600 | JGI IMG/M metagenome (GOLD analysis project Ga0207428, IMG submission 187600) | Populus rhizosphere microbial communities from Tennessee, USA - Rhizosphere MetaG P. TD hybrid SRZTD1 (SPAdes) (version 3) | ecosystem: Host-associated > Plants > Roots > Rhizosphere >...
GTGTAGATGACGGTGTCGCATTCCGGACACTTGACCCACAAACCTTCGGGAACCCGGCTGGTCTTCGCCGGCGACGCAATGGGTTTGCGCGCCTTTTTGAACCAAGCCATTTGGAAAGAATATCGTAGTTTCCGGTTTCCAGTTACCAGTTGCCAAACTGGCAACTGGGAAGTGGCAACTGGAAACTACTTACGCGCTACGTAGTAGCGCGTACCCTTGCCCATGGCCTTGATCTGTTTGACCAGCTCATCGAGCGCCTCGTCGTCGGACTCGGGATCGAACTCCGACGTCTCGACGACGAGCAGCGGCGTCGACGTGTAGTGAAAGAAAAAATGCTGGTACGCCTCGTTGAGCTCGCGCACGTACTCTTCGGCGGGCAGCGGCAGCTCGCTCTCGAGATCCGTGGCGCGCGTGCGCAGCCGCTCCATCAGCAATTCCGTCGGCGCCTGCAGGTAGACGACGAGATCCGGCGGCGGCACGTCGCGCGCGAGCAGATCGAACAGCCGCTGGTAGATGAACAGCTCGTTGTCGTCGAGATTGAGATACGCGAAGATCTTGTCCTTGTCGAAGACGTAGTCGCAGATCGTCGTCTGCAGGAACAGATCGGCCTGGCGCTTGCCGGTGAGCTGGCGATGGCGGTTCAGGAGGTAGAACAGCTGCGCCTGCAGCGCCGAACCCGGCCGATCCGCGTAGAAGTCGGCGAGGAACGGGTTCTCGCTGTCTTCCAGGATCGTCGTCGCCTCGAGTTTCGTCGCCAGCCGCTCGGCCAGGCGCGTCTTGCCGACCCCGATGGGGCCTTCGATGGCGAGATAGTGAAAGGCCACTGCGCGGCCGAGTATAGTTTGTACGCGTGGCTACCGAGAAGGCTTGAATGATCATCGAGAGGATTGAGCTATTCCTTTGCCGCCTCCCGCTGGTGCATTTTTTCGAAACGAGCTTCGGGCGTTCGTACGATCGCACCTTCGTGCTGATCCGCGTCGCGGGCAGGTTCGAAGGCAACGTGCATGAAGGGTGGGGCGAGTCCGTCGCCGAGGCGAATCCGTACTACAGCAGCGAGACGACCGAGACGGTGTGGCACATCATCGCCGGCTTCATCGCGCCGCTGATTATCGGCAAGCGCTTCACCCATCCGCGCGAGGTGTTTGCCGCGCTGAAGCGAATCCGCGGCCACAACATGGCGAAGGCCGGCGTCGAGATGGCGATGTGGGATTTCTACGCGCGCGCCACGAACCAGCCGCTCTCGAAGGCGCTCGGCGGCACGCGCGATCGCATTGCCTCCGGCGTGTCGATCGGCATCCAGGATTCGCTCGATCAGTTGATGGCCAAGATCGAAAAGGAGCTCGCGGCCGGCTACCAGCGCATCAAGATCAAGATCAAGCCGGGCTGGGACCTCGACGCCGTGGAGCGCGTGCGCAAGACCTTCGGCCCGATCCCGCTGCAGGTCGATGCCAACGCCGCCTACACGCTGGACGATGCGGCCCTCCTGGCGAAGCTCGATCCATACGATCTGCTGCTCATCGAGCAGCCGCTCGATTACGACGACGTGATGGATCACGCGGTGCTGCAGCAACAGATCACGACGCCGGTGTGCCTCGATGAATCGATCCACACCGTGCGCATCGCGCGCGACGCGATCGAGGCCAAGGCCTGCAAGATCATCAACATCAAGCCCGGGCGCGTCGGCGGCCACCAGGCGTCGATCGAGCTTCACGATCTCTGCGCCGCCAACGGCATTCCGGTCTGGCACGGCGGCATGCTCGAGAGCGGCATCGGCCGCGCCCACAACATCCACCTGGCGAGCCTGCCGAACTTCACCCTGCCCGGTGACATCGCCGCCAGCAAGCGCTACTACCAGCCCGACCTGATCGAGCCCGAGATAGATATCGCTCGAGATGGGACAATTGAAGTCCCCACTGGACCCGGTATCGGTGTGAATATTGTGAGGGAGCGCGTCGATAAGGCGACCCTGCGGCACGTGAGCCTATGAAAAGAAGTTTTCTGAGCCGTCTGTGCCTTCTGTGGCCCCCTTCGACTCAGCGCCCGCGCTCGCGCGCGAACGCTTCGCTCAGGGCAGGCTGGCTGATTGCGCTGTCGTTGGTTTGCGGTTGTGGCCCGAAGGCCGCGCCGGTCGCCGTGAATGCGACGCCTCCGCCGACGGTGTTCGAGCAGAAGATGCGCTGGATTCTGCAGCTCGAGGATCAGCGGCAGCTGCGTGGTGGTGGCGGCGATTTGCTCGCGCTGCTCAACGATCGCGAGGCGCGCATCCGGCGCCGCGCGGCCCTCGCCGCGGGGCGCACGAAACTGCCCGAAGCGATTCCCGCGCTCACCACGACGCTGCAGAACGAAAGCGATCCGGAAGTCCGCCAGATGGCGGCGTTCGCCATGGGACTCATCGGCGATGCATCCGCGGCGCCCGCGTTGATCGCCGCGCTGACCGATCCCGATCCCCTGATTCAGGGCCGCGCCGCCGAAGCGCTCGGCCTGATCGCGCACAAGCCCGCCGCGCCGCCGATCGGCGCGATGATCGCGGCGCACGTCAACGGCAACGCCCTCGCCGGCATCACGCCCGACGACATGGCGTATCCAAAAGCCTCCGCCGTCGAGGCCGTACGCCTCGGCGCGTTCGCGCTCGTGCGCCTCGGCTCGTACGACGCGCTCGCCGCCGCGCTGCTCGATCAGAACGGCCGCCCGCGCAGCCGCTGGTGGCCGGTCGCGTTTGCGTTCGCGCGCGTCAACGATCCGCGCGCGGCCGGCGTCCTGCTCGACCTCTTCAACGGCGACGGCCAATTGACCCGCGCCTTCGCGGCACGCGGCCTCGCCGCCACCAAGGATCAGCGCGCCGCCCAGCCGCTGCTGGCCGCCGCCGAAGATGCGTCCGTGCCGCTGGCCGTGCGCATCCAGGCCGTGCGCGGCATCGCCACGCTGCGCGACAGCCGCGGCGGCGCCGTCATGCGGCGGCTGATCGTCTCGCCGCGCGTCGATCAGAACCTCCAGTTGGAGGCGATCGTCGCGCTGTCGCAGTTGCGTGATCCCGCGGCGGTCGAGCTCCTGATCGATCTGATCTCCGCGCAGTGGCCGTCGGTGCGCGCCGCGGCGCTCCACGCGCTCGCGCTGACCGACGTCGACACGTTCATCAGCTCGATCTCGGCGCTCGATCCCGACGCGCACTGGTCGGTGCGCGCCTCGCTGGCGTCGACCCTCGGCGAGCTCGGCGTCGAGCGCGCCCAGGCGCCGCTGATGCAGATGTTGAACGACACGGACCAGAGGGTGATTCCCGCCGTGCTCGACGCGATCGCGAAGATCGGCGCGCCCAACGCCGCGGACGTGCTGCTGGCGCGCCTCAAGGCCGACGACCCGGTGGTGCGCGGCGCGGCGGCCCGGGGCCTGGCGACGATCAAGGCGAAGAATGCGGCCGGCGCCCTCGCCGAAGCCTTCAAGACCGCGCAACGCGACGGCCTCTACGTGGCGCGCACCAACGCGCTCGACGCGCTGGTGGCGCTCGATCCGGCCGCGGCACGGCCGCTCCTGACCTCCGCCCTCGCCGATCGCGACTACGCGGTGCGTGTCCGCGCGGCCGAGCACCTCCTCAAGCTCGATCGCTCCGCCGACGTGTCGTCGATGCGGCCGGCGCCGCCGCCGAGCGTGCCGGAGCTCGCGGCGATCGACGCGATGATCTCGCCGAAGGTCTCGCTGCAGGCCTACATCGACACCACCAAGGGCACGATCCAGATCGAGCTCGCGGTGCTCGACGCGCCGCGCACCGTGGCCAACTTCGTGTCACTGGTTCGCAAGAACTATTTCCGCGGCGTGCAGCTGCATCGCGTCGTGCCGGACTTCGTGGTCCAGGACGGCGACCCGCGGGGCGATGGGGAAGGCGGGCCCGGCTACTCGATCCGCGACGAGATCAACCAGCGCCCGTACCTGCGCGGCGCCGTCGGCATGGCGCTCGACTGGGCCGACACCGGCGGCAGCCAGTTTTTCATCACCCACTCGCCGCAGCCGCACCTCGATGGCCGCTACACGGTGTTCGGCCAGGTCGTGGCCGGCATGGACGTGGTCGATCGACTGCAGCAATGGGACACGATCAACTCCATCCGGGTGTGGGATGGCGTGAGTTGGGTGGGGCAGTAAATCCGAAATCCGAGATCCGAGATCCGAAATAAAAAAGGGGCGCGTGAGCGCCCCTTTTTGATCTACCGGCTGATGAAGCTTAACGCTTCTTCGCCTTCTTCGCCTTCTTAGCTTTCTTAGCCATCAGTTAATCCCCCCCTTCAGGTTGGGTTATGCGGAAGAACTGGCCGCAACACCGCTCGGCCTCTGCCGCCTGGCACTCAGCGTCGCTGATGCCGGCCTTTCGTCTTCGCGCCTCTACGCGCACGCGGTCGGTGCGCAAATGGAAAAGGGTGGGGCAGTCTGTGAGAACCGCCCCTGTAAGCGACTAGCGCTTCTTGGCCTTCTTCGCCTTCTTCGCCTTCTTCGCCATTGTTCTCTCCTGATGGGGGGTGACTCTGCCTGATGGCAACCGCTGGTTGTTTTCGTGTGTTCGAAGAAGTTTTTACCTCTTCACAACCAGTGGCCTGAGCCCTCCACCCTCATACCAGATGTAGATTATGGATGAGAAAAACCGGTTGTCAAGCACAAAGCGGTTGTTGTAGGCAACAAATCGCTCCGATCGATCGCATCCGCTACACCTTCATCAACACGTGTCGGCGCCATCCCGATGATCCTGTAGATCACCGCTCATCACGTTTGGGTTTCGTCGGTTTGAGCGCGATCGATTGCTTGGCGATGTTGCGGCGCGCCGCTTTTTCCGCGAGGTCGGCGCGGAACACCGCGCGCGATCCGGCGAGCGCGAGCAGGTGCTCCGATGCTTTCAGGCTGGCCGCGTGATCGTGAAAGTAGACGTCGAGGATCTCCGCCTCGATCTGATGGAAGAGCGGGTTGTGCGGATAGCGCTGCTGCAGGCCGCGGATGATCGCGAGCGCTTCCTTCGACTTGTGCTCGTACCAGAGGTAGAGCACGTGGATCTGGAACTGCGCCTCGCCGCGGACCAGCAGCCCCAGCTCGCTGGCGCGCTCGAGCTGTGCGAGTCCGCCCTCGCGATCGCCGCCTGGCAACAAGAGCAGGAAGCGCAGGAAGCGGAAGATCGCCGGCGCCACGCCGGCGTAATAGCGATACATGCCGATGCCGAACTCGGCATCGTGCATCGCCGGATCGAGCGCGAGCGCTTTTTCGAGCGCCTCCTTGATCCGCTTGCCGTCGCGGGCGGCGGCGAGCCGCTCGACGCGATAGACGCGGAACTGCGCCCGCGCACCGTAGGCGGCGCCGACGTAAAACCAGGCCTCGGCGCGGTTCGGCTCCGCGGCGGCGAAGCGCTCCGCCTCCGCGATCGCCGTATTCACGGCCGACAGGAAGGTGGCGTCGAGGCTGCGGTTGTCCGGATCGAGAAAGATCTCCCACCACAGGCCGAGCGCCTTCAGGCCCAGGCAGGCCACGCTGGGCGCCGGCGGGCAGATCGACGGCAGCGTCTTGTTCAGTTGATCGAAATCGGCGTCGAGGATCAGGTCATAGGCGCGGGCGATCGATGGCGCCGCCGTGATGCCGGTCCTCGGCGCCTGGCGGCCACCGAGCGCGGACGGCAGAAGGCAGAGAACAAGAAGGCTACAGAGCGCTGGTCTTGAGCTTTTGCTTGTCGGCATGGCGCTCGAGGCCGAGCTGAATCAATCGATCGACGAGCGTGCTGTAGCCGACGCCCGAGGCTTCCCACATCTTCGAATACATGCTGATGTTGGTGAAACCGGGCAGCGTGTTGATCTCGTTCAGGTAGATCGTGCCGGTATCGCCATCCATCAGGAAGTCGACACGCGCCAGGCCCGCGCCGTCGATCGCGCGGAACGCCTCGATGGCCAGCCGCTGCACTTCCGCGACCGTGGTCTTCGGCAGATCGGCCGGAATCACCGTCCGCGATCCTTCATCGAGATACTTGGCCTCGTAGTCGTAGAACTCCCGCGATGGCAGGATCTCGCCGGCGACCGAGGTTTGCGGATCGTCGTTGCCCAGAACGGCGCATTCGATCTCGCGCGCGCGAGGCACGGCGGCTTCGACGATCACCTTGCGATCGAACTCGAGTGCCAGCTCGATCGCGGGCACGAGCTCCGCTGGGGTCTTGACCTTCGAGATCCCGACGCTCGATCCGAGATTGGCGGGCTTGACGAACACGGGCAGCCCGAGCGCGCCGATGCGTTGCAGGATCGCGGCTCGATGGCGATCCCAGTCCGGCCGCACGAAGTCCTGCGATCGGCAGACCGGCAGGCCGCGCCCCGCGAACAGCATCTTCATGATCGCTTTGTCCATGCCGGCGGCGGACGCCAGCACGCCGTTGCCGACATACGCCAGGCCCGCCATTTCGAGCAGGCCCTGGATGGTGCCGTCTTCGCCGTACGGACCATGCAGCACCGGGAACACCACGTCGAGTTTCAGCGCGCCGAGGGCCGGATCGCTCGTCGCCGTGGCGTCGCGCTCGGATGCCCGCGCCTGCGCGATGGCCTGGGCGACGTTCGAGGCCGTCGGTTCCTGCTTGGGGAACGACCACGCGCCGTCTTTCTCGATGCGAATCGGAACCGGATCGTACTTCGCGCGATCGATGTGCTTGAAAATCGACGCCGCCGACGTCACCGACACTTCATGCTCGCCCGACCGCCCGCCAAAGATGATCCCAACCCGCAATTTCTTCACTCAACGATAATAAGGGGTCGGGGCCTTGCCCGCGCGGAGCGCGGGCGACCGGCCGGAGGCCGGTCAAGCCAATAGATGTTCACGCTCACCCACACTGATAGCGGCGCGCGTCGCGGGATCCTCAAGACATCACGCGGCGAGATCGAGACGCCCGTGTTCATGCCGGTCGGCACCCAGGGCGCGGTTAAGGCCCTGACTTCTCAACACCTTGGGGAGATCGGCGCCAGCATCATTCTCGGCAACACCTATCACCTGATGCTCCGTCCGGGCGACGAATTGATCGCGCGGCGCGGCGGCCTCCACAGATTTATTGGGTGGAACAAGCCGATCCTTACGGACAGCGGCGGCTACCAGGTGTTCAGCCTTGCGGAGCGTAGAAAGATAGAGGAGAACGGTGTCGAGTTTCGATCGCATCTCGACGGCAGCACGCACCACTTAACTCCTGAATCTGCAGTAGATATTCAACTGAACCTCGGGTCGGACATTGCGATGGTGCTCGACGAGTGCCCGGCGCTTCCGTCGACGCCCCAAGTCATCGATCGGTCGCTGGAGCTGACTGCGAGATGGGCACGTCGCTGCCGCGATCGCTTCCTCGAGCGAAAAAATATCCCCGGCCCCTTTTCCCAAAACGTCTCGTTTCAGCACAGGGCACAGTTCGGAATTGTTCAGGGTGGAGTTTTTGCCGATCTGCGCGCTAAATCGGCGGAACTTACTGTAGGGATTGGGTTTGAGGGCTATGCGATCGGAGGGCTCAGCGTCGGGGAGCCGAACGAGACTATGTACCAAGTAGTAGAAACGACAACCCCGCTTCTCCCCTCAGGTCAGCCACGCTATTTAATGGGTGTCGGCACGCCGATCGACCTGGTGGAATCGGTCGCCCGGGGCATCGACATGTTCGATTGCGTGCTGCCGACGCGAAATGCCCGCAACGGTCAGCTCTTCACTAGCGAAGGCCCGCTAAACATCAGCAACGCGAAGTTTTCCGAGGACGATGGACCCGCCGATCCGGCGTGTGCGTGCTATACCTGCCGCAACTTTTCCCGGGCCTATTTACGGCATCTCTTCATGGCCGGCGAGATGACCGGAGGCACCCTTAACACATTGCATAATCTGAGCTTTTACCTTGACACCATGCGGCGGATTAGGGAGGCTATAGCGTTCGGCAGGTTCGAAGATTTCAGGCAGAGTTTTCATCAGACCTTTGCCCGCCGCGCGTTGATTTCATGACCACGACGGATCCCCTGTTCGGTTTGCTTCTGGCTCTCGGCGCGTCACCTGGTCAACAGGTCAGTCCCCTGATCCAGCTCATTCCGTTCGCGCTCGTCCTCGCGATATTTTATTTTGTCATCCTGCTGCCGACCCGGAACCGGCAGAAGAAGGTCGAGGCGTTTCTCGCGTCGCTGAAGGTCGGCGACAAGGTCGTCACCACGGGCGGCATCTTCGGCTCGATTGCGAAGATCAGTGACGACGCCGTTCAACTGCAGATTGCCCCTAACGTCCGGGTCGACATTTCCCGCGCCGCCATCGTCGGCTACCAGGGACAGGCGCCGGTTGTCGACGCCCCGAATACATAAATCATGGCGAAGAACCTTCGTTGGAAAGTCCTCATCATTCTCGGTGTCGTCGCGCTCGCGATCTGGTCGTTCTATCCGCCGGATCAGAAGGTGAAGCTCGGTCTCGACCTCAAGGGTGGCGTGCAGCTGGTGCTGCGCGTGCAGACCGACGGCGCGCTCAAGCTCGAGACGCAAACCACCGCCGATCGGCTCATGGAAAAGCTGAAGACCGCGAACATCACCACGAGCGGCATGACCGTGAACGGCCCGACGTCGTTCACCGTCAACGGCATCACGCCCGATCAGGATGGCGCGTTCCGCAACAACCTGACCGAAGTGGACGTGAACTACGACCGCACGTCGAACGGCGGCAGCTACACCTTCACGCTCAAGCCGAACATCGTCGTCCAGTTGCGTGAAGACACGGTGAACCAGGCGCTACAGACGATCGAGCGCCGCGTCAACGAGCTCGGCGTCGCCGAGCCGCTCGTGGCGCGGCACAGCGCCGCCGATCAGATCATGGTGCAGCTGCCGGGCGTCACTGACGTCGCGCGCGCCAAGGAAATCATCCGCTCGACCGCGCAGCTCGAATTGAAGCAGGTCGAGCAAGGCCCGTTCTCAGACGAGAACGCCGCCAAGGCGGCGTTCGGCAACAATGTGCCGCCGGACATGGAAATCCTGCCCGGCACGATCGAGGCGGGTCCGGGCCAGCCGGCCAGCACGGGCTATTACGTGGTGCGGCGCGTGCCCGCGGTCACCGGCCGCGACTTGCGCACGGCACGTCCGACGCTCGACGAAAACAACCGCCCGGCGGTGAGCTTCTCGCTGAACCAGGATGGCGCCCGCAAGTTCGGCGCCTTCACGCAGGCGAACATCGGCCGCCAGCTCGGCATCGTGCTCGACAAGCGCGTGCAGTCGGCGCCGGTGATTCAATCGCGCATCGACGATGAAGGCCGCATCACCGGCAACTTCACGAACCAGGAAGCGCAGGACCTGAGCCTGAAGCTGCGCTCCGGCGCGCTGCCGGCCGACATGACCTACCTCGAAGAGCGCACCGTGGGACCGTCGCTCGGCGCCGATTCGATCCGCGCCGGCATCCTGTCCGCCGCAGGCGGCCTGGCGCTCGTGACGCTGTTCATGCTGCTGTACTACAAGGCCGCGGGCATCAACGCGCTCATTTCGATTGCCGTGAACCTGATCATCCTGCTCGGCCTGATGGCCTACGCGGGCGCGACGATGACGCTGCCCGGCATCGCGGGATTCATTCTGACCATCGGCATGGGCGTCGACTCGAACGTGCTGATCTTCGAGCGCATCAAGGAAGAGCTCCGTACCGCCAAGGGCGTCAAGCAGGCGGTGTCCGCCGGCTTCGATCGCGTGCTGCTGACCATTCTTGATACGCACGTGGCATCGCTGATCTCGGCGGCGTTCCTTTTCAACTTTGGCACCAGCTCGATTCGCGGCTTCGCGCTGACGCTGACGATTGGCCTGCTCGCCAACGTATTCACGGCTTATTTCGTATCCCGCACGATTTTCGAGGCGACCCTGACCGGGCGCACTGTGCAGAAGCTGTCGATCTAATTTATGGCCCTCTTCGAGAACGCTAATTACGATTTCATCAAGTGGCGATGGCACGCCATCATCTTCTCCGCGCTGATCATCATCGCGGGGTTCGTATACGGCTGGCAGCGCGGCATTCCGCTCGGCATCGATTTCTCGGGCGGCACCATCGTGGTGGTCAAGTTCCAGCAGCCGGTCTCGGATGATCAGGTCCGCCAGGCGATCGCCGGGGTGTCGACCGAGAACGTCATCCAGACCTACGGCGATCCCTCGCAGAACCAGAAGCAGATTCGCCTGCCGCAGGTCGTCGACGAATCGGAGAACAACCTTGACAAGAACGCGCGCGCGATCATCGACGCGCTGAACAAGGCGAACCTCGGCAAGCCCGAGGTGATCAGCCAGGAGCTGGTCGGCCCGGTGATCGGCGCCGACCTGCAGCGCAAGGGCATCTACGCGACGCTGGCCTCGATCGTCGGCATCACGGTCTACATCGGCCTGCGATTCCGTTTCGCGTTCGCGATCGGCGCCATTGCGGCGACCCTTCACGACGTGGCCGTGACCTTCGCGTTCCTGTTCTTCTTCGGCTACGACCTGTCGCTGAACGTGATCGCGGCGATCCTGACCATCACCGGCTACTCGGTGAACGACACGATCGTCATCTTCGACCGCGTCCGCGAGAACATGCGCACCAAGCGGCGCGATTCGCTCGAGAAGGTCGTCAACGAGAGCGTCAACCAGACGCTGAGCCGCACGATCATCACCGCCGGCACGACGTTCCTGGCGGTGCTCGCGCTGTATCTGTTCGGCGGTGAAGTGCTGGAAGGCTTTGCCTTCACGATGCTCGTCGGCATCATCAGCGGCACCTACTCGACGATTTTCATTGCGTCGTCGATCGCAATCATCCTGGGCGGCAAGCAGGCCAAGGGACGGGCGTCGGCTGGTGCGCGCAAGACCGGCTAGCGCCGTCACGTGGATCTAGTTTCCGCCGCGCTCCTGGGGATCGTTCAGGGACTCACCGAGTTCCTGCCCGTCTCCAGCTCGGGCCACTTGATCCTCGCGCGCGCGTTCTTTGGCTGGGATCCGGGGCGCTTCGGGATTGCGTTCGACGTGGCCTGCCACGTCGGCACGCTGCTCGCGGTGGTGGCGTTCTTTCGCGCCGACATCGCGAGATTGATCGCCGCGGCGCCCGGGGCGTTGAGCGGCAAGGACGGTGAATACGAGCGGCTCGGCCGGCTGATCATCGCCGGCACGATTCCGATCGTGATCGTCGGCGGATTGTTCGCCGACGTGATCGAGACGCAGTTTCGATCGCCGTTGATCGTGGCGGTGACGTTGACGATCGGCGGCATCGGCTTGATCGTCGCCGAGCGGATCGGCAGGAAATCGCGCGATGCCAGGTCGCTCGGCTACGGCGAGGCGATCGCCATTGGCGGCGCGCAAGCGCTGGCGTTGATACCGGGCATCTCGCGCTCGGGATCGACGCTGACCCTGGCGCTCGTGCTCAACGTCGAGCGCGCGTCGGCGGCGCGGTTCGTCTTCCTGATGAGCCTTCCGGCGATCGTGGCCGCGGCGGCGAAGGAAGCGCTCGATCTGTCCGAGGCGGGCATGGCCGGATTGCCGGTCACGCTGCTCGCCGTCGGCCTGGTGGTGTCGGCCATCGTCGGCTACATCACGGTGAAGTTTTTCGTGCGCTACCTCGCGCAGCATTCGCTCGAGGTATTCGCGTATTACCGGTTCGCGCTGGCTGCAGTGACGGTGGTGTGGTTGATGACGCGATGAGCTGGCTTCGCCGGAGCTTCCTGACCGGTCTCGTCGTGACGGTGCCGCTCTTCATCACCGTCGTGACGCTGGTCTGGACGTTCAGGTTCATCGACGGCGTGGCACGTCCCGCCTCGATGTACTTTCTCGGCCGCGAAATACCGGGGCTGGGCGTGTTGACCACGGGCGCGTTCATCCTGTTGGCGGGCGCGATCGCGACCAACGTGATCGGCCGGCGCATCCTGCAGCGCGGCGAGGGCTGGCTGCTGAACGTGCCGTTGTTCAAGACGGTCTACGCGCCGGTGAAGCAGCTGGTCGCGGCCTTCTCTCCCGACAGCGAGTCGGGATTCAAGAAGGTGGTGATCGTCGACGACGCGCGGCGCGGGATGGTGATCGGGTTCCTGACGCGCGAGTTCACGATCGATCGCGGCGCGGGGCCCGAAGCGATGGTGGCGGTGTACGTGCCGACCAACCATCTGTATCTCGGCGACGTGATGGTGTTTCCGCGCGGGCAGGTGATGTTTCCTGACCTGTCGGTGGAAGAAGGCATTCGAATTTTCTTAACAGGGGGCATGGCGCTGCCGGGCGCCATCAAAGGACGAGGATAAGAAACGCGATGGTGATGAGGCTTATTCAACGAGTGGGCATGGTCGTGACTCTGGCGATGCTGATGTCGCCGGCGCTGTTGGCGCAGGACCAGGAGCCGGCACACCGGCCCGGCGGCGAGGTCAACATCCAGCTGCCGGATCTCAACCAGGGTGACTTCCTGGGCATGACCGGCCACCAGATCCTGCTCTCGGGCCTGGTCGTCTGCGTGCTGGGGCTGCTCTTCGGCCTGTGGACCTACACGGCAGTGAAGAACCTGCCGGTGCACAAGTCGATGTCGGATGTCTCGGCGCTCATCTACGAAACGTGCAAGGCGTACCTGATCCAGCAGGGCAAGTTCCTGCTGATCCTCGAGCTGTTCATCGGCGCGGTGATGATCGCCTACTTCTGGCTGACCGGCCTCGAGCCGTCGCGCATCGTCATCGTGATTCTCTTCAGCCTGATCGGCATCGGCGGCAGCTACGGTGTGGCGTGGTACGGCATCCGCATCAACACGCTGGCCAACTCGCGGACCGCGTTCGCGAGCCTGGAGGGCAAGGCGTTCCCGGTGTGCGACATTCCGCTGCGCGCCGGCATGAGCGTCGGCATGATGCTGATCTCCGTCGAGCTGCTGTTCATGCTCGCGATCCTCCTCTTCATCCCGGGTGAATACGCCGGCGTCTGCTTCCTCGGCTTCGCGATCGGCGAATCGCTCGGCGCCGCGGCGCTGCGCATCGCGGGCGGCATCTTCACGAAGATCGCGGACATCGGCTCGGACCTGATGAAGGTCGTGTTCAAGATCAAGGAAGACGACGCGCGCAACCCCGGCGTGATCGCCGACTGCACGGGCGACAACGCCGGCGACTCGGTCGGTCCCACCGCCGACGGCTTCGAGACCTACGGCGTCACCGGCGTCGCACTGATTTCGTTCATCATGCTCGCGGTCAAGGAACCGGCGATCCAAGTGCAGCTGCTGGTCTGGATCTTCATGATGCGCGTGATGATGGTGCTCGCGTCGGCGGGTTCCTATCTCGTCAACAACGCGATCGCCAAGAGCAAGTACGGCAACGTCGAGAAGATGAACTTCGAGGCGCCGCTGACCACGCTGGTGTGGCTGACGTCGATCGTCTCGGTGATCCTCACCTACGTGCTGTCCGACATGCTGATTCCGTCGCTCGGCGGCAACACCGACCTGTGGTGGCAGCTGTCGTCGGTGATCACCTGCGGCACGCTGGCGGGCGCGATCATCCCCGAGTTCGTCAAGGTCTTCACCTCGACGCACTCCGGGCACGTGAAGGAAGTGGTGACCTCGTCGCGTGAAGGCGGCGCGTCGCTGAACATCCTCTCCGGTCTCGTCGCCGGCAACTTCAGCGCCTACTGGCTCGGCCTGACGATCATGGGTCTGATGACGATCGCCTACCTCGTGTCGTCGTTGAGCCTCGGCTCGATCATGGTGGCGCCGGCGATCTTCGCGTTCGGCCTCGTCGCGTTCGGCTTCCTCGGCATGGGCCCGGTGACGATCGCCGTCGACTCCTACGGCCCGGTCACCGACAACGCGCAGTCGGTCTACGAGCTCTCGCAGATCGAAGAGATCCCCAACGTCGAACAGGACATCCAGAGCAAGTTCGGCTTCAAGGTCAACTTCAAGGTCGCCAAGGAGCTGCTCGAAGAGAACGACGGCGCCGGCAACACCTTCAAGGCGACGGCCAAGCCCGTGCTGATCGGCACCGCCGTGGTCGGCGCGACGACGATGATTTTCGCGATCATCATGGCGCTGACCGGCGGCCTCGCGAACGCCACGGCGATCAGCAAGCTGTCGATCCTGCATCCGCCGTTCCTGCTCGGCCTGATCACCGGCGGCGCGGTGATCTACTGGTTCACCGGCGCCTCGATGCAGGCGGTCACCACCGGCGCGTACCGCGCCGTCGAGTTCATCAAGAAGAACATCAAGCTGGAAGGGTCGACCAAGGCGTCGGTCGAAGACAGCAAGAAGGTGGTCGAGATCTGCACCATCTACGCGCAGCGCGGCATGTTCAACATCTTCCTCGGCGTGTTCTTCTCGACGCTGGCGTTCGCGTTCGTGGAGCCGTTCTTCTTCATCGGCTACCTGATTTCGATTGCGCTGTTCGGCCTCTACCAGGCGATCTTCATGGCCAACGCCGGCGGCGCGTGGGACAACGCGAAGAAGATCGTCGAGACCGAGCTGAAGATGAAGGGCACGCCGCTCCACGACGCCTCAGTGGTAGGCGATACGGTCGGCGATCCGTTCAAGGACACCTCATCGGTGGCAATGAACCCGGTGATCAAGTTCACGACGCTGTTCGGCCTGCTCGCCGTCGAGTTGGGCGTCTACATCGGCACCGGCGCGGCGTTGACCCTTGGCCTGTCCGCGGTGTTCTTCGTGGCCAGCTTGGTCTTTGTTTACCGCTCGTTTTACGGAATGCGCATCGAGAGCTAACGGGATTGCGGATCTCGGAGTTGGTCCGGAATGCGGAAGGCCTTGTAACATCTCGTCACCATGCGTAATTTCAATGCATTTGGGCCGATCCAGCTGTTGACCCTGAGTTTCAAGCCCGACTAGAATCGCCGGGCGTCTGAGGGGTCAGGTGCGCCAGTACCTGACCTCTCGGTGTTTTGTAAGCCGGGATTGTTTTGCAGGCATCGCGCCTTTGTCATGTTTTTGTAGGGAGCCGGGCTCATTTTCCGGTGTCTAATTGAAAGACTAGGCCCCCCTCAGAGGCCTGGCCGTGCGCGACTCCAATACGCTTGCGTATTGGGCAAGTCGAAGAGGATAATCGCCGGTCTTTGACCCCATTGGACTTCGGCAGCGAAGTCGATGGCGACCGCAGGTAGGAGGATTGAAGTGCCACGCGACATGTTTGGTGATGTCGTCGATCCATCGATCAAGATGGGCAACAAGATGTGGTACACGGTGCCACTCACGATGCTGCTTCAGGCAGCGGTCGTGGCCGCATTTGTGATCGTGCCCCTGATGGCCATGGGGGCGTTGCCGACGGCGCCGTCCATGATGGCGTTTGTTGCGGCGCCGCCGCCGCCACCGCCGCCGCCCCCACCGCCGCCGCCGCCCGAGGCGAAGGCTCCGCCACCGCCAATGGACGTCAGTCCCGATGCGGCGCCCCTCGAGGCGCCGAAAGAAATCAAAGCCGAGACCGGTCTTGAAGCCGGCTTCGAGCGCGCGTCAGGTGTCGAAGGCGGCATCATCGGCGGCGTTGCCGGTGGCATCACCGGCGGCATCCCCGAACCGCCGCCGCCCCCGCCGCCACCGGCCGCGCCGGTGCGCGTCGGCGGCAACATCAAGCCGCCGCAGAAGACGCGCGACGTGCGTCCCACGTACCCGCCGATCGCGCAGTCCGCGCGCGTGCAGGGCATCGTCATCATCGAGGCCACCATCGGCCCCGATGGATCCGTGAAAGACGCGAAGGTTCTCCGCTCGATCCCGCTGCTCGATCAGGCGGCGCTCGACGCGGTTCGTCAGTGGCAGTTCACACCGACCTTGCTGAACGGCGTTCCGGTGCCGGTCATCATGACGGTCACGGTGCAGTTCACGTTGCAGTAGGACGGATCTCTTTTTAGATTTTTGGAGGAGTGCGATGGAAGGTCGGAAGATTCAGTTTGGTCGGATTGCCGGTGCCGTGTTCGCGATGCTGCTCATGAGCGCGCCGGCGTTTGCGCAGACGGAAGGCGGCGGCGGTCTCGATCTCATCGACATGTTCCAGTCGATGGGCCCCGCGGCCATCGCCGTTGCGGTGATCCTGTTCATCATGTCGTTCTGGTCGGTCGGCGTCGCGATTGAACGCATCTACACGTTCAATCAGGCCACCAAGCAGTCGAAGATGTACGCGCCACTCGTGGCCAAGCACCTCAAGGAAGGCCGCCTCAAGGAAGCCATCGCCCTCTCGTCGGCGAAGGAATACCGCTACAGCCACCTCGCCAAGGTCGTGCTCGCCGGCCTGCAGGAATACCAGTTCCAGCAGGAGAGCGGCGCCAACCTCTCGCGTGAAGACCTGCTCGACACCGTCCGCCGTTCGATTCAGCGCGCCACCGCGCTCACCGCGAACGACCTGAAGAAGGGCATCTCGGGCCTCGCCACCATCGGCGCGACCGCGCCGTTCGTCGGCCTGCTCGGCACGGTGGTCGGCGTCATCAACGCGTTCGTCGGCATCGCGTCGTCGGGCTCGGGCGGCATCGGCGCCGTCTCCGCCGGTATCGCGGAAGCGCTCGTCGAAACCGCGCTCGGCCTGTTCGTCGCCATCCCGGCGGTGTGGTTCTACAACTACCTCTCCGGCAAGCTCGAATTCTTCAACGTCGAGATGGACAACTCGTCGTCGGAGATGGTCGACTACTTTATTAAGAAGACGGCGTAATAAGGGACCTGGGACTTGGGACCTGGGACTTGGGGTAATGCGACCCCAGGCCCAAGCCCCAAGCCCCAAGGCCCAAGTCCAGGAGATCCACTATGTCAATGGATGTCGGCGGCTCCAAAGGCGGAGTCAAATCGGACATCAACGTCACGCCGCTCGTCGACGTCATGCTGGTGCTGCTCATCATCATGATGATCGTCGCGCCGCTGTTGCAGAAGGGCGCTGACGTCAGGCTGCCGCTCGCAGCCAACACGATGGAGAAGCCCGAGACGCAGGATCAGACGGTCGTCGCCGTCGATCGCAGCGATCGCTACTTCGTCAACGGCCTCCCGGTCCGCAAGGAAGAATTGCGCGCCAAGGTCGAAGAGATTCTCGAGTCGAAAAAGGAGCGCATCATCCTGATCAAGGCCGACGTGGACGCGAAATACGCGGCCGTGATGGACTTGATGGACGAGCTGCGCGCCAGCGGCATCGAGGACATGGGCCTCATCACCGATCCGAAGAATCGCGCTGGCCTGCTGAGCGGCGGGGGAGGCAACTAATGGCCCACGCACACATGCACCACGGCGCGGACAAGGTCATCCAGGCCAAGAAGCTCGAAGTCTCGTCCGACATGAACATCACGCCGATGATCGACGTGCTGCTCGTGCTCCTCGTGATCTTCATGGCCGCCCTGCCGCTGTCGCAGCGCGGTCTCGACGTCAACCTCCCGGCCGAGACCAAGAGCGCGCAGCAGACGCAGGTCGACGTCTCGCAGATCGTGATCGAGTACACCGCCGACCGGAAGCTGTCGATCAACAAGTCCGACACGCCGATCGCCGAGCTCGAGGATCGCCTGCGCAAGATTTACGAAGAGCGCAAGGACAAGACGCTGTTCATCGCCGCCGACGGCGGCCTGACCTACGGCGACATCGTCGAAGTCATCGACGCCGCCAAGGGCGCGGGCGTCGAGAAGGTCGGCATCATCACCGAGGGCATGCGCCGCGCCGCGGCCGCGCCCGGACGTGTTGGTGGCAACTAGGCCACCGGCCACCGATTAAACACCGATTAGACACAGACGTAGGCGGGTCTTCAGGCCCGCCTTTCGTTTGTACGGGCCGCGTCTGGTATCCTCTCGGCGCATGCCTGCCCCCCCAACTCCGGCCGATGTATTTTCGAACAAGGAACTGCTGTTCGATCGCCTCGTGGTGGTGACCAACGACGCCATCTACGCGGCAAATCCAGACAAGGAACAGGTCGCCCGCGCCGCCGCGCAGGTGACAGCCGCAGGCCCCGCGGTGAAGACGGTGATGTCCGGCGCCGAGGAGATCCCGTTCGCGAAGATCTCCAAGATCGAGACCAACCGGCACGGTACCGTCCTGAACGTCTATCACCACGACGGCACCCGTGACCGCATGAAGGGTATCGACTTCGATAACGCGGCGACGCGGGACCGCGCGTTCGAAGCATTGCGGCGACGGCTGGGTCCGAAGTTTCGCAAGGACGAAGTTCAATACAGCGTGCTGAGCGCGGCTTTCGCGCCCTTGCTGACGTCGGTGATTTTCGCAGCGCTCACGCTGTTCATGATGTCCGCGGCGCAGGAGCTGGCGGATGGCGCAAATGTGCGGGTCACAGGAAGCGCCAGGGCAAGCACCGCGGCCGCGAAAGGAATCTTCGTCCTGGTGTTGGGCGTGCTGGGCCCGACGGGTGTGATGGTCCTCGGAGGCTTGTTCGTCGCCGGCGGCATCGCGTGGCTCATCGCCCGCTTGAGGAAGCCGCCCCTGATGGCAACGCTGACGGCAAAGAAGTAGCGGGCGAACTAGAGTTCGCCCCTGCGACTGCGGTCGAGAATCAATAGCTCGGTGGTGGAACGAGACCGAGCTCTTTCAGCTCCGGCAGTGTCTTGTCCGCCTTCTTCCAGATATCTCTGAGCTCGCCGTAAGCGCGCTGCGCAGTCGCAATGTCCTTTGACGCCATCGCGGCCCGGGCGAGACCCAGGAGCGACAACGTGCGGCGCGGCGTGCGTTTGAGCGAGAGCTCGAAGGCTTCCATCGCCTCGCGCGGACGGCGCAGGTCCATCAGCATTTCGCCGACCTGCTCGTTGACCGGCTTCACCGGCACTGGCGGTCCGAACTCGAACGACAGGCTGGACTCGACGACGGCGGCCTGGCGGGCGAGGACGAGGGCCTCCTCGCGCCGGCCCTCGGCGAAGAGGAGCGCGGCCTCGAGCTGCTGCGCCATCACCTGTGGCACGCGCGGATCACCGGCCGCTCCTGCCGTTGGCAGGCCCATGGCCATTCCAGGCGCCTGGGGCGCCACCGGTGCCTGAGGTGCCTGCGGTGCCGGTGCAATGGGCCTCACGCCGGGAGGATTGACGGCCACCGGACCCTTGGCCACCGGCTTTGTGCCTGGCGCGCCTGGCGTGCTGCGTACGGGGGCGCCGTTCACCGGGGCCTCCTCCATCAGCGCCGCCATCTGCTGCATCGCATTGGCCGCGGCGACGCGATTCCCTGATCGCACGCCCGCGAAGCCAATCGCGAAGAGCTCGGCGATCGCCGCGTCCTTGGGCAGGCCCTTCGACGGCACCGGCGTCTTCGCCTCGCCCCACTTGCGCGTTTCGATCAGCCACGCGGCGCGCGCGAGCGCGAGGTGGCTGCGCGTGCGCTCCGAGCCGCTCTCTTTCGCGGCCGCCTCCATCTCCGACAGGATGCCGCGCGCGCTGTCATAGCGGCCCTGCTGCGTGTACGAGTAGACGAGCCACAGCAGCGCATGGAAGCCGCGCTGATCGACGTCGAGCTTCTTTGCCTCGCGTCGCGCGTCGGCGGCCTTCACCGATCGCTCGTTGATGGCCGCCGATTCATCCCACAGGCCCATCGCCACGTAGATGTGCGAGGGCATGTGCAGGGCATGCGAGGCCGACGGCGCGATCTTCGAGTAGGCATCGGCGTAGCGCAAGCCGAGCGGCGCATGCACCGGATCGTCGTAGGCGTGAATCAGATAATGCGCGGCGCCGGGGTGCTGCGGATTCTTCGAGTAAACCTGCTCGACGAGCGCGGCGGCGCGCATGTAGATCGAAAAATCGCGGCCGCCGTGGCTGGTGCCGAGGATCGCGAGCGCATAGAACGTCGTGACTTCATCGTCGGCCGGATACTTGTCGTGCATGCGCTTCATCGCGTCGGCATAGGCGAGATCGCGCGCGAGCTTGTCACCATTTCCGAAGAGCCGTTCGATCGCGCCGAGCCAGTCCTTCTCTTTTTCCGTCGGCGCCTTGGCGCGACGGGCATCGGGCGTTGCGGCAAGCTTCGCGAGCGCCGCCTTCGCCAGGTCTGGCGAGGTGCGCTGCCACACCGGGTGATTGAACGTCATCGCCTCGCCCCAGTACGCCATCGCGAATCCCGGGTCGGCCTTCTGCGCCTCGACAAACGCCTCACGCGCATCGTCGTACTCGAAGGAATGCATCAGCAGCACGCCCTTGATGAACAGCGGCTGCGCGGCGGCATTGCCCGATGTGGGGAAGTCAATGCTGCCGAGCTCCTGTGCATAGGCGACAGGCATCAAGAGGGCAAGAACAACGGCGGTGAACGCAGCCCGCAGTTTCATAGAGGGATTCTAACTGAAAGAAAAAAGGCCGGGGCTTGTGGCCCCGGCCTTCAAACTTCAGGCCCAGGACCCAAGTCCCAGGCCCCAAGTCCTTTAGTTGAACGAGTAGCGGAAGCTGAGCATGAACTGGTAGACGTCCAGAATGCCGCTCGTCGGTTCGAACGTCTTGCTGACCAACTGGTTGTTCACGACCTGCATGCGGTAGGTGAGGTGGCCAGTGGCGGCGTCGAACGCCGGTGTGCTCAGGATGTTGTTGCGAATCACACGCTGGCCGGCGCCCCAATCCGAATTCAGCATGTTGCCGAAGTTCTGGATGTCGATGCGGAACTGGCCGGCGTTGCGATGGCCCTTGATGTTCTTGAAGACGTCCTGGGTCACGCTCAGGTCCATCTTGTGCAGGAGCGGCAGCATCACCGCGCCGCGCTGCGCGTACTCACCGCGGTGCTTGCTGAGATACGCATCCTGCTGGATGTAGGCTTCGAACGCCGCGGCTTGCTGATCGGGCGTGAAGGCTCCGTTCTGGGTGAAGTACATCTCCGACGTGTTGCGCGGGATATAAATCAGGTCGCCGTTGGCGCCGTCGCTGTTCGAATCGGAGGCGAAGATGTAGCTGGTGTTGCCCAGCGTGCGGGTTTCCCAGAACGCCGAGATCGAGGTGCTGCCCATCTCGAAGTACTGCCTCGAGTAGGTCGCGGACAGGAAGTAACGATGGCCGGGATTCGACGACGAGAAGCCGAGACCGGGGTTGTTCGGATCGCCGGGCGAGGCGTTGCTCGACCACGACGCGAACGCCGTTGAGCCCGGGTCGATCGTGTTCTTCGCCTCGCCGTAGCTGTAGGCGGTGCGCAGGCTGAGGCCGTGCCACATCGGCTTGCTCGCCGAGAACGCGATGTTCCAGTTGCGGCCGATGTCCTGGTTCTTCATCACGATCGCGCTCGTCACCTGGTTGCCGGTGACGTTGTTGATGCGGTTGTTCGTCCAGCGCGGGCGCGTATCGGCGCCGGTGAACGCCGACTGCGGCGCCGGCAGGTTGGCGTTGATGTAGTAGATGCCGTTGACGTCGCGGTTGTAGATGAACTCCGCGGTGCCGGTGATGCCGCCGGGCAGGCGGCGGTCGACGGCGATGTTGCTGCGCCACACCTGCGGGAAGCGGAAGTCCTGGTCGGTGACGTTCAACTCGTAGCTGGTGGCGGGCTGTCCGGTCGCCGCCGGCTTGTAGCGGTCGATGTTGGTCGAGAACGGGAACGCGCTCGTGCTCTGGTTGGACGCGGTGTCCGCCGAGATGCTGCCCTGCAGCATGCCGGTGTTTCCGAGCTGGTTCGAGATCCACACGTAGAGCGGCTGGCCGGTGAACACGCCCGTGCCGCCGCGCACCTGCGTTTTCTGGTCGCCGGCCACGTCGTAGTTGAAGCCGAAGCGCGGTGACCACAGGATGTTGGCGCCGGGCATCTTGCCGCTGTCGTACTGAATCGGCGAGCCGTCCTCCTCACGGAAGGTCAGGGCGTTCGCGTTCGGGTTGTTGTACGCGGTGTTCTCGAACACCGGCACGTCGAAGCGGAGGCCCGCCGTGACGCTGAGGTTGCTGCGCAGGCGCCACACGTCCTGCGCGTAGGCGCCGCCGTAGATCGCGGTCAGCGGCTGGCTCGGCTTGTCGAGCCCCGGCAGGTTCATGTAGCGGTTCTGGTACTTGCGGATGGTGACGGCCGACGTCGTGCGGTTGGGATTGGCCAGCGCGTCGCGGGCATCCGTGTAGAAATCGTCGAGGCTGCTGTAGACCCACGCGCCCTGCTTGCAGCAGTTGAAGAACACGTTGTCCGAGTGATAGCGCTCAACGCGACCGCCGAACGTGAGCTCGTGCTTGTCGCTGAACCTGGTGAAGTCGTTCTTCACTTCCCACGAGTTGTAGACCAGCTCGTTATTGGGCGTGAACGGCTCGGCGCCGAACGAGATGTAGGCGGTGCTGCCCTGCAGGATGTCGACGAACGGGAACAGCTGGAAATCCTGCGGGCGGCCCTCATCGCTGAACGAATAGGTCACGCGAAGGCTGTTCGACATCGAGTTGCCGAGCACGGAGTTCCATTCGCCGGCGGCGGTCTTGCGGTTCTCGAGGATCTTGTAGTTCGACGCCTGGTAATTGATCGCGTCGGTGGCGACGCCGCGGCGGCCGATGCCGGCCGAGGTCGACGTCGACAGCTGGTTGTCGGAGCTCGAGTTCAGCTGAACGTAGTTGAAGAAGATCTTGTTGCTCGCGTTCAGGTTGTAGTCGGTGCGCAGGATGCCGCGCTTCTGCGGCGTATTGTCGGTGGCCGGATCGAACGAGCCGGTGTCGTAACCGAAGGCGCTCTTCAGGAACGCGCTGAGGTTCTGCGCGTCCGAGGCCAGCACGCGCGTGACGTTGCCGCCGACCGTCTCGCCCCCGTTATTGGCGCGGGCCGAATAGAGCGGGCGCGCGTCCGATTCGTTTTCGAAATTGCCGAACAGGAACAGCCGGTTCTTGACGATCGGGGCGCCGGCCCACACGCCGGTCTGCTTGGTCTCGAATGTACCCGGGTTGAACGCGTTGCCCCGCGCCTCGGTGCCGACGAAGTTGTCGTTGCGGAAGCGGTAGTAGGTCGCCGCGCGCAGGGAATTGGTGCCGCTGCGAGTGACGGTGTCGACGCTGGCGCCGACGAAGTTGCCCTGGCGCACGTCGTAGGGCGCGATGCTGACCTGCACCTGCTCGATCGCCTCGAGCGAGATCGGCGCCACGTTAGTGCGGTCACCCGGCTGGCCGCCGAGGCCGAACGAGTTGTTGAACGCCGCGCCGTTGATGGTCATGTTGTTCATGCGGTTGTCGCCGCCGGCGAACGAGTTGCTACCCGACGTTTGCGGCGTGAGGCGCGTGAAATCGCTGATCCTGCCCTGGACCGTCGGCAGCGTCGCGAGCGTCTCGCGGTTGACCGAGGTCGCCGCGCCGGTGCGCGCCGAGCTGAACACCGCGCTCGACTCGGCCGTGACCGTCACCGTTTCCGTCACGGCAATCGGCTTGACGTCGATGTTGAGGTCGGTGGCAACGCCGAGGTTGATCTCGACGTTCTCGACCGTCTCGGGCGCGAAGGCCGCGGTGCCGGTGCCCGTATAGGCGACCGTCACCGAGTAGGGCCCGCCGACCCGCATGTTGATGATGATGAACCGGCCATCCGAGCGGGATGTCGTTTCGTACGTCGTGCCGGATGGGAGGTGAATCGCTATGACGCTCGCGCCAGCAACGCCTTCCTTCTGCGCGTTCTGAACTTTGCCGTTAAGGGAACCGGTGGTGACCTGCGCGTGCGCGTTGAGCGCGATCGCGCACACCGCGACGAGGGACAAGACAAGCCTAGTCAAAAACATTCTCATGTGGACTCCTGAAAAACCGCGCAGAAATTATCTCTCGTCCCCGTGACGGGTGGGTAAAGAAAAAAGGCCGGTCCGCAGCAGGCGGAACCGGCCTTGTTTTCAATAACTTCGGGCGATCACCCGAGCATCGCTAATCGGACTGGCGAGCCTTGCGCATCGCGTTGGCCTTGTCGCTGAGCGCGGTGCCTTCTTTGATCAGCTCCTGCTGCTTCTTGGGATCCTTCTCGACGAGTGCCTGCGTGCGGAGCAACAGGCCTTTGTAGGTCATCGCTTCAACGTAGTCGGGCTTGATCTCGAGCGCCTTGTTGACCGACTCGAGGCCGGCCTGGATGATGTCCATCTTCTCCTTGTCGGAGAGGCGGAAATCGCGCGAGGCCTTGTCCCAGCTGTAGGTCGCCAGGCGGTAGTGCGCTTCGGGATTGTTCGGTTCGAGCTCGATGTTCTTGCGGATGTTCTCGATCAGCTTGTCGAAGTCGCCCTGGCGGTTGTAGTAACCCGCCACCGTCAGGTACACGGTCGGATCGTTCGGCTTCGCATCGCGGCCCTTGAGATAGGTTTCTTCGGCCAGCTGATATTCACCCGAGTCCTCGTAGATCTTCGCGAGCTGGAAATAATTGGTCGGCTCGTTGGGCGCGAGCTGAATCATGCGCTGCACGACGGGCTCGGCCTGCGTCGGATCCGCGAGCTTGTCGGGACCGTAGGCGGCGACGAGAAATTCCAGCGCGAGCGAACGCTTGGGCTGCGACTCTTCGGTCAGCTTCTCGCTGGCGAGCTTGTAGTTGGCGACGGCCTTCTCCATCAACGCGTCGTTGGCCGGCTCGCCCTTGCGCGCGGGACGATACATGTTGTCGTAGGAGTTGGCCAGATAGAAGTAGATGGCCGGGCACCATTCACAGGTGGTGTCGTTGGCTGTCAGCTGCGTCGCCTCTTCGTACTTCGCCGCCGCCGCCTTCCAATCGCTCGCCGCGTATGCCTTGTTGCCGTCCTTGAACGCCTTCATGGCGCGGACCTGATTCATGTATCCGCAACCGGCCAGCGTGACGCTCAGCCCGATGAACAGCGCCAAATACGCTGCCGAAGACCGCATTTTCATCAAAATCCCCCTGTAAAGAACCCGCTCAAGAGCCGCAAGCCGGAGAGTATATCTGTGTTTCTTTGAGGCTCGCAACCACAGGTTTGGGAGCCGAAACCGACAAGATCCAGCCCTTTTATTTTAGACACCAATCACAGGATTTCGGGTAGTAAACCGATAAACAATTACAGTCAGAGACAGGGATGATCCGCTTCGAGGATTTGCTCGACAAGGTTCGCGGCTACAGCCCGGACGCCGACCTCGAATTGCTCCGCAAGGCCTACGTGTTTTCGGCCCTGGAGCACAAGGGACAGATCCGCCATTCGGGCGAGCCGTACCTCGTCCATCCCATGGAAGTGGCCGACATCCTCGCGGACATGAAGCTCGACGCGGTGTGCATTGCCGCCGGGCTGCTGCACGACGTGGTCGAAGACACCCTCACGACGCCCGAGAAGATTCGTGAGAAGTTCGGCGAGGACGTCGCGCACATCGTCGAAGGCGTCACCAAGATCGGCGCCATCCCGTTCTCGTCCACGGAAGAACGCCAGGCGGAAAACTTCCGCAAGATGCTGCTGGCGATGGTCGACGACATCAGGGTGATCCTGGTCAAGCTCGCCGATCGCCTGCACAACATGCGCACGCTGCAGTTCATGGCCGACGAGAAGCGCGCCCGCATTGCGCAGGAGACGCTCGACATCTACGCGCCGATCGCCAACCGCCTCGGCATGAGCCGCATCAAGAACGAGCTCGAGGAGCTGTCGTTCCGCTACATCGAGCCGGCCGCGTACCAGTCCCTCAAGACGCGCGTCGATGCGAAACGCCGCCCGACCGAGGGCATGATCGAGGAGCTCGCGGCGGACATCCGCTCGAAGCTGAACGAGGCGCAGGTGCCCGTCATCACCATCGACGGCCGCGTCAAGCGTCTTTACAGCATCTGGCTGAAGCTCAAGGCGCAGAAGATCGATCTCGAGCAGGTCTACGACTTCGTGGCGCTGCGCATCGTCACGCCGTCGGTGAAGGACTGCTACGCCGCGCTCGGCATCATCCACCAGACGTGGTCGCCGGTGCCGGGCCGCATCAAGGACTTCATCGCCATGCCGCGGCCGAACGGCTATCAATCGCTGCACACCTCGGTGATTAGCGACAAGGGCTTTCCGTTCGAGGTGCAGATTCGCACCGAGGAGATGCATCGGCTCGCCGAAGAAGGCATCGCCGCGCACTGGAAATACAAGGAGGGACGCGTCGGCGCCGAGCGCGACGAGCAGTACTTCCAGTGGCTGCGCCAGCTGCTCGAATGGCAGCAGGAAGTGCGCGATCCGCAGGAGTTCCTCTCGAACCTGAAGATCGATCTCTATCCCGAAGAGGTCTACACCTTCACGCCTCGCGGCACCGTCAAAGTGCTGCCGAAGGGCGCGACCGCGATCGATTTCGCTTACGCGATTCACACCGACGTCGGCCACCAGTGCGTCGGCGCGCGCGTCAACGGGCGCATGGTGCCGCTGCGCACGCGCCTCAAGAACGGCGACATCGTCGAGATCGTGCGCAACGCCACGCACAAGCCGAGCCGCGACTGGCTGAACTTCGCGGTCACGTCGCGCGCCCGCAACAAGATCAAGCACTTGATCCAGGTCGAGGAGAAGGAGCGCGCCGTCGAGCTCGGCCGGCGCGTGTTCGAAAAGGAAGCGCGCCGCTTCGGCCTGAACGGCACCAAGCTGCTCGAAGGCGACATCGCCAAGGTGCTCGCCGAATTCGCGACGCCGAAGCCCGAGGATCTGCTCGCCCAGATCGGCTACGGCAAGGTCTCGCCGCGCCTCGTGCTCGACAAGATCGTGCCGCAGGATCAGCTGAAGGAGCAGGCCCCCGAACATCCGGTGGTGTCCGCGGTCCGGCGCGTGCTGCGTCCGGGCTCGGAGCCCGATCGCATCAAGGTGCGCGGCGCCGACGATGTGATGGTGTTCAGGGCGAAGTGCTGCAATCCGATCCGCGGCGAGAAGATCGTCGGCTACATCACGCGCGGCAAGGGCGTGTCGGTGCATTCAGCCAAGTGCGCCAACGTCATCAACCTGATGTACGACCCGGAGCGCAAGATCGAGGTCGAGTGGGACAAGGGCAGCGACATCGCGCCGTACACCGTGCGGCTCGCGATCGAAGTCGAGGATCGCAAGGGCATGCTCGCGGAGCTGTCGCAGCGCATCTCCGACATCAACACCAACATCACGAATGTCGAGGCGCGCACCGGCGATCAGCGCGGGCGCATCGACGTGACCGTCGAGATCAAGGACGTGAAACACCTCGAGCAGGTGATCAAGTCCGTGCGTGGTGTTGCCGGAGTGTTGAATGTCGAGCGGAAAGCGGAAGTAAAGAGCTAGGCGGACAAGACCGCGATCACGTCGATCTCGACCCGCACATCTCTCGGGAGCTTCACGACTTGGACAGTCGAACGCGCGGGATAAGGCGCGCTGAAGTAGCTCGAGTAGACCTCGTTCATGGCGGCGAATTCGCCGAGATCAACCATGAACACCGTCGTGCGCACGACGTGATTGAAGTCGGTGCCGGCCGCGGCAAGCAGACCCTTGATGTTCTCGAGCACGCGGGTCGTCTGCTCTTTGATACCGCCCTCGACAAGCTGGCCGGACGCCGGATCGAGTGGAATCGATCCGGAAAGAAACAGCATGTTGCCGACCTTCACGGCCGGGGAATACGGGCCGATGGCTTTAGGCGCGCCAGCGGCCGTAATCAACTCTTTCATTAGGCCGCTTTGGTGACTTTGCTCGAGCGAATGCAGCGCGTGCAGACGCGGATGCGCTTGTTGGCGCCGTCGACGATGGCGCGGACCGTCTGCAGGTTCGGCTCGAAGCGGCGGGGGCGCACGTTGTGGGCGTGGGACACGCGGCGTCCGACGACCGGGCCCTTGCCGCAAATTTCACATCTCATTGCCATTACGGGAACTCCTCAGTACCTGGAAACATCGAATTCTATCACGGCAGGACGATCATCGGTTTTTCAGGCCCGGCCTTGGCTGCCTGCGGTTTCTGCTGAAAAACCCGCCCGACCAGATCGAGGTAGGACATCTCCCCGTCCGGGATGTGACCGCCGTCATGCTTCGCCCCGCGCTCCATGGCCCGAAGCACGATCGCCACTTCGCGCTCGGCGCGCGAGCCGCCGCCCTTGATGACCTCGTCAATCACCGGTTTCATTGCCCGCCGTAATCCCTCGGCCACAACAGATGCCGTGGCTTCCTCGAAGATGACGCCTTTGCTCGCCGTCTCGAGCGCGTGGGCCAGTGCGCCCGTGGCGAGCGCGACGTCGCCATCCACCAGGCGAACGAGCCCTTCCGGTTTATAGGAAAGCACCATCGACTGGAGGAGAAAAAACAGCTGCAGCTGCTGCTCGGAGAGGCGGCCCACTGTGGCCATCAGCCGCGACACGTCGTGGTCGATCTGCTTTTTCACCACGGCCGGCGGATGCCGCTGCGCAGCCTCCAGGTAGCGGCAATCTTCGGTGCACTGGATTTCAACCAGCCGCTTGGTGGCGCAGCAGACGGTGCAGATGTCGCGGCCGAGAGCCGGACAGGCGCGCTTTGCGGGCCTTTTCTGACAGAGCGGGCAGACCTTCACAAACAGACAGTATCAGGCATAAGGACGGGTCAATTCCCGGAGGACCTCCGGTGCGCGGATCTGTGTAAACGGACGGGGTGGGGTGTAAGAATTGCCACACCCGTGGTGCCTGTGATACCCTTCGCCGGTTTGGCGGTGTCCCCGGAAAGTGACAGGGTAACCAAGAACCCAAACAGACTCTGCGGCGTCTAATAGGCAAGTGAACGGTGTTCGGACCGTAAGACAAGGCAGAGCTGAATACGGCGTAAGTAGTTGATAATTAACGCGATAGATGTGGAAGACCGGGGCGCCTCAGCCCACCAGTAATGCAGGTGGAAAGGCCCTCAAGACCTCCGGTTCATATCCCTAGTCCTTCATTTCCATCGCTCAAATCCGTTGTTCGGATGGCAGGTTCGGTCAAGTTCATAGGCATCGCTCTTGCTTAATGAGGAACGCAAGGGACGGGCAATCATAGCTCCCCATAAAGGTGGGGAGTCAGAAGGAACGGCAGTAGTCATGGCGACCAAAGCGAAGAAGACCCAGGTAGCGACCGCAGCCCCGGTGGGCGGACGGTACGACGAATTGAAGCGGATGCTCATCGAGCGCCAGCGCGAGATCATGAACGAAGTGCAGGGCAAGATCCGCGACGTGCGCGCCGAGGGCGCCGACAAGGACCACGAGGTCCTCGATCCGGGTGAGACGTCGGAAGTCGATATCCAGGAAGATATCGAGTTCGCGCTCATCCAGATGAAAGCGGAGACGCTGAACAAGATCAACGAAGCGCTCGCGCGGCTCGAAGAGGGCACCTACGGCAACTGCTTCGAGTGCGGCGACGAAATCGCGCAGCCGCGGCTGCGCGCGCTGCCCTTCGCCGTCCGTTGCAAGGATTGCGAAGAGGCGCGCGAGATGGCGCAACAGCGCGAGCGCATTCAGGCTCGTCGCGGTTCGGCCACTCTCGGCTTCGACATGCGCGGGTAACAACCCCGGCGTCCTAAACACAGGCTCCGCCGGCGGCGGGGCCTGTGGGTCCCGCCTCCGGCTCACACGTGCACTACCGCGCCCCGGAGGGGCGCACATCGTGAGCAACCCAAACGAAACCTTCGACCCCACGGGATCGGAAACGGCCTCGTTCCGCGTGCCACCGGAAATGCCGGTGCTGCCGTTGCGCGACACCGTGCTGTTTCCGCAGGCGTTCATGCCGCTGGCGGTCGCGCGCGAGAGCTCGGTCAAGCTGATTGACGAAGCAGTCGCGAGCGGCCAGACCATTGCCGTGTTCGCGCAGCGCGAAGCCGGCGAAGACGAGCCGACGCAGGCCGATCTGCATCCCATCGGCACCGCGAGCCAGATCCACAAGATGTTCAAGCTGCCCGACGGCAGCCTGCGCATCATCGTCCAGGGCCTGGCGCGCGTGAAGCTCGACGAGATCACCGCGACGCGCCCGTATCTGCGCGGCCGCGTCACCGAAGCGCCGGAAGCGCTGAAGGAAACGGATCGCCTCGAGATCGACGCGCTGCAGCGCAACATCAAGGCGAACTTCCAGCAGATCGTGTCGCTGTCGCCGCTGATGTCGGACGACCTGCAGGCGCTCGCCTCGAACATCACCGATCCGGGCCGCCTCGCGGACTTCATTGCCTCGGGCCTCGGCACGATCGGCACCGAGACGAAGCAGGAAGTGCTGCAGACGCTCGACGTCCGCGCGCGCCTCGACCTGCTCAATCGTCTCCTGATCAAGGAGCTCGAAGTGCTCGAGCTCGGATCGAAGATCCAGAGCCAGGTGCAGTCGGAAGTCGGCAAGAACCAGCGCGACTACTTCCTGCGCGAGCAGCTCAAGGCGATCCAGAAGGAGCTCGGCGAGGGCGACGATCAGACGCGCGAGATCGAAGAGCTGCGCACCAAGCTCGAAGCGGCCGGCCTGCCCGAGACCGTGAAGAAGGAAGCGCTGCGCGAGCTCGATCGCCTGTCGAAAATGCCGCCCGCCGCGGCGGAGTACACCGTGGCGCGCACGTATCTCGACTGGATCGTCGCGCTGCCATGGTCGAAGCGGACCGACGAGGTCATCGACCTCAAAAAGACCAAGAGCATCATGGACGACGAGCACTCGGGGCTCGAGAAAGCGAAGGATCGCATTCTCGAATACCTCGCGGTGCGGAAGCTCAATCCCGGCATGAAGGGCCCGATCCTCTGCTTCGTCGGCCCTCCGGGCGTGGGCAAGACCTCGCTCGCCCGATCGATCGCGCAGTCGCTGGGCCGCAAGTTCGTGCGCATCTCGCTCGGCGGCGTGCGCGACGAAGCGGAAATCCGCGGTCATCGCCGCACCTATATCGGCGCGCTGCCCGGACAGATCATCCAGGGCCTGCGCCGCGCGGAGTCGAAGAACCCGGTCTTCATCCTCGATGAGGTCGACAAGCTCGGCTCCGACTTCCGCGGCGATCCCTCGTCGGCGCTCCTCGAGGTGCTCGATCCGGAGCAGAACAACACGTTCCGCGATCACTATCTCGACGTGCCGTTCGATCTGAGTGAGGTGCTCTTCATCACGACGGCCAACGTGCTCGATACGATTCCGGCGCCGCTCCGCGATCGCATGGAAGTGCTCGAGCTGCCCGGCTATACCGAGGAAGAGAAGCTCGCGATCGCGCGCGATCACCTCGTCGCGAAGCAGGTCGAGAACCACGGCCTCAGCAAGGCGCAGCTGACCTTCACCGACGCCGGCCTGCGGGCGGTGATTCGCGGCTACACGCGTGAAGCCGGCGTCCGCAACCTGGAGCGCGAGATCGGCGCGATCTGCAGAAAGATCGCCCGGCGCCGTGCCGAGGGTGACGAGGAGAAGGTCAAGGTCACTCCGGAGTTCGTCCACGAGCTGCTCGGAGCGCCTCGCTACATGGACGAAGAGGTCAAGGACCGCACGCGCAATCCTGGCGTCGCGACGGGCATGGCGTGGACGCCGGTGGGCGGCGACGTGCTGTTCGTCGAAGCGACGCGGATGGCGGGCAACGGATCGTTGACGCTGACCGGTCAGCTCGGCGACGTGATGAAGGAGTCGGCGCGGGCCGCGCTCTCATGGGTGCGCGCGCACGCCAACGAGTGGCAGATCGATCCGGAGTTCTTCAAGAACTCGGAGCTGCACGTGCACGTGCCCTCGGGCGCTATCCCGAAGGACGGCCCATCGGCGGGCGTAACGATGGTCACCGCGATGGTGTCGGAGCTGACGCGGCGCCCGGTGCGCGCCGATCTGTCGATGACAGGCGAGATCACCTTGCAAGGGAAGGTGCTGCCGGTCGGCGGCATCAAGGAGAAGGTGCTCGCGGCCAAGCGGCTCGGCATCAAGGAAGTCATCCTGCCGCGGCAGAATGAGAAGAACGTGAAGGAAGACCTCGGCGAGGAGCTGATGAAGGGCCTCACGATTCATCTCGTGAGCACGATCGACGAGGTGCTGCTGCTGGCGCTCGTCCACGAGAACGATCGGCCGGCTCGCAAAGGCGAGAAGCCGAAGTCGAAGACCGCGCACGTGGTGCGGCACGCGCCTCGCGCGCGCTAAGACCAATCGGGGGCCATCCGGCCCCCGATTTTCCTATCTCTTCACAACGATCGACGTTGACCCACCGCGTCCTTTGGTGTGAGTTACAACCGTTATAACAATTTTCGCACGGGTACTTTCGTCATTCTTGCGCAGGGACGGATGAACCGGCATCCTCTACCTCATGCGTTATGCCCCCATCGCTTTCATTGCACTGTTATTTGTGTGCGTCGCCGCTGCATGTGGCGGCGGCAGCTCCGGCGGCGGTACGACGGTCACGAGTCCCACGGCGCCAACGACAACAACGATCACGATCGCGGATGCGGCTCCCATGCTCGGGCAGGAGGTGGCCACCACCGTCAACGCCGCGCTGCGCGCCGGCACCGCGACGTCGCCGCAACCGGGGACGCTCGCCGCAATCTGGCAGTTGCTGGTGCCGACACTTCACGCCCAATCGAACTTCGCCGCGAATTGTTCGCGCGGCGGTAACGTCAACATTCGATATACGGGCTCACGGCCGGTCGTCCTCGCCGGCACGTCGGTCGTCTTCTCGAACTGCGCGGTGTCGATTCGTAATCGAGACGTCCGCTTCAACGCCGATCTCAACTCCAACGGATATTGGACCGCGCAGGATCCGGGTCCCGTCACGCTGAACGGCACGCTGAATGTCGAGGAGATCGGCGCGCAGTTGTTGTCCGGGTCGGTGACCGACACGCGATTCGGCGGCACCGTTGGCGGCCTGACGGTCGGCACTCCGGATACCGCGCCGCCGCCGAGTCCCAACACCTGTCCCGGCACGTGGACTCGCAATGGCGCTCCGTTCAGCTCGATTGTCGACGCGCCGGTCAACGGCTTTACTTACATCATCACGCTGACCGTGGGCGCGAACTGTCCGTGGAGCGTGACGACGCAGCCCGGATTCGTGTCGGTCAATCCGTTGGGTGGCCGCGGCACCACGACATTCGGCGTGACGGTCAGCGCCAACACCGGTGCGGCGCGATCGGGATCGCTGACGATCAACGGCACGAACATTCCGATCAGCCAGCTCGGCACGGCGACCACCACAACACCGCCACCTACGACGCCGGCACCCACGCCGACGCCGACACCCACACCGTCGCCGTCACCGACTCCGCCGTCGCCGACGACCGGCACGCAAGCCGACACCGTCGGCCAGTGGAGCGGCACGGTGTCCGTCAATCAACCGTGCGGCCAGCTGTTCCCGGCCAGCTACACGTGGCGCGCGACGATCACGCGCAGCGGCAGCGCGTATTCGATGGCGCTCTTCACCAGTTTCTCTTTCGAGACGCGCAACATACCGGTGCCGGCCGTTGGTGCGGACCGCTCGTTCGAGTTCAACTGGAACGATCCCGAAATCGATCTGATTCTTCACTTACGGGCGACGTTCGCCGCGGATTTTCAGAGCTTGTCCGGGACCGTCGCCGGCACCATCATCTGCAACCCCTCGAACCCGCCGCAGGCGTTGAGCGGGACGTGGCAGGGGCGGCGAACTGGTTCATAGGCTGAAACGGATCGGGGGCAGCGCGCCCCCGATTTCATTTCACGATGATCGTGTCGTTCGGCAGGACCGCGTCGTTGAAGGTCACGACGGTCGTCTGTTGCTTTCCGTCAACGATGCGAACAATCTCAATGGCGGCACCGCCGCGCGGCGAAATGCCGCCGGCGACATCGACAGCATCGCCGACAGTCATAGCCGGCTTGACGGCATATGCTCCCGGACTCTTCACGTGGCCAAAGATGTAGAAGCGATCGGCCTTTTCCTGCGCCGCGACCGAGTACGATCCAACTGACAGGGCGCTGAGCGCCAGTGCAAGAACGAAGCGGACGACGGTCCGACGTGTGATCATCGGGTCCTCCCTCGCGCCAACTATAGCAGCGACAGTCCGGCGAGCGTCTTGAGATCGATGATCTCGCCGGACTGCACGAGCGCGCGCGCTTCGTCGAGCGTAAACGTGCGCGGCTCGATCTCCTCGTCCTCGTCCTTGCGCGCCGTCGAATCCGGCGATGGCGCGCGCAGATCCTCACAGCGGTAATAGATCATCTCTTCGTCGCAGAAGCCCGGCGTCGGGTAATAACCGCGCAGGCGCGTGACCTTGCCCGGCGCGAGGCCAATCTCTTCTTCACATTCGCGCGCCGCGGCCTGGTCTGGATCCTCTTTGGGTTTCAAGCTGCCGGCCGGCAGCTCCCAGATCCACTTGTCGATCGTGTAGCGATACTGCCGGATGAGGATGAGTTTGCCCGGCTCGGGGATCGGCAACAGCACGACCGAGCCGGGATGACGGACGATCTCCATGTCGACGGTATGTCCCGTCGGCAGCTTCACGACATCGATCTCGAGGCTGAAGATCCGTCCCTTGTGAACGGTGGTGCGCGCGATTAGCTCAGCGGCCATCCCTTAAACATCGCACAACGTGACCGCTTCGCGAAGCGACGTCAGTGGATCGCGCGTCGGGACGAACTCGTGCGCCAGGAAGCCCGTGAAGCCGGTCTCGGCGATGGCGCGGCAGACCGTCGCCCATTGCAGCTCCTGCGTGTCGTCGAGCTCGTGGCGGCCCGGCACGCCGCCGGTGTGATAGTGCGCGATGTGCTGATGCTGCGCGCGAATCGTGCGGATGACATCGCCCTCCATGATCTGCATGTGGTAGATGTCGTATAGAAGTTTGATGCGCGGCGAATTCACCGCCTGCACCACGTCGACGCCGAAGGGCGTGCGGTCGCCCTGGTAATCCTTGTGATCGACCTTGCTGTTGAGCAGCTCGATGCAGATGGTGATGCCGTGTTGCTCCGCGGCGCCCTTGATCCGGTTGAGCGCGGTGACGCAGTTGTCGAGGGATTCGCGATCGCTGCGGCCCATCCGGTTGCCGAAGAACGTAATCAGGTTGGGCACGCCCTGCGCCTTGGCCCGCGGCAGCGCGGCGATCAGGTTGTCGACAATCGAATCATGGTTCGCCGGATTGTTCAGGCCGTCGCGAATCGATCCGCCGCCGCCGTAGCCCATCGAGCAGACGAGCCCGTGATCGCGCACCACCGGCCAGTCCGCTTCTTCGAGAAGATCGATCGCGGTCAGGCCCATCGCGGCCACGGCCTTGCACAGGTCCGGCAGCGGAATGTTGCGATAGCACCACCGGCTGGCGGACTGGCGAATGCGGCCGCGGACGACGGCCTTTCCGGTTGACTGGGCGGCGAGCGCGGCGCTGCCGGCGAGCACGAGGCCGCCGGCGTTGAGGAGCTCCCGACGAGTGATCGAACCGGGATCCGGCATGGCCCGAAATCTTATACGATGGCGCCCAGTCGAGGTGCGCGATGCGCCAGTCCGAATCGTTTGACGCCATCGTCGTCGGATCGGGAATATCGGGAGGGTGGGCCGCCAAGGAGCTCACCGAACGCGGCCTGCGCGTCCTGCTGCTCGAGCGCGGGCGGCACATCGAGCACCAGAAGGACTACGTCAACGCCCGCAAGGCGCCGTGGGAGTACACCTATCGCGCCGGGCGCAACCGCGCGATGGTGGACTCGCATCCCGTCCTGCGCCGCGACTACCCGCTCAACGAAAAAAATCTCGACTGGTGGGTGAACGAGCAGGAATCGCCGTACACCGAGGTCAAGCGCTTCGACTGGTATCGCGGCTACCACCTTGGCGGCCGGTCGCTGACGTGGGGCCGGCAGAGTTATCGCCTCAGCGATCTCGATTTCGAAGCCAACGCGAAGGAAGGCATCGCGATCGACTGGCCGGTCCGCTACGCGGACATCGCGCCGTGGTACGACCACGTCGAACAGCACGCGGGCATTTCGGGATCGCTCGAAAAACTGCCGCAGCTTCCGGACGGACAGTTCATGCCGGCGATGCCGTTGAACTGCGCGGAGTCTGCCGCGGCGGCGCGCATCGCGGCGACGTTCGCGAACCGGCGCATGATTCCCGGACGGGTTGCCAACCTGACGCAACCGTTGCCGGGGCGCGGCCGTTGCCAGTATCGAAACGCCTGCGCGCTCGGCTGTCCGTCGGGCTCGTACTTCAGCACGCAGGCATCGACGCTGCCCTTCGCAAGGGCCACGGGCCGATTGACCTTGAAGACGAACGCGATCGCCACGGACGTCATCTACGATCGCGATCGCAGGCGCGCGCGCGGCGTTCGCGTCATGGACGCGTTGACCAACGCCACCACCGAGTACTCGGCCAAGGTCGTCTTCCTCTGCGCGTCAACGCTCAACTCAACATGGTTGTTGATGCGATCGGCCACGGACGTGTGGCCGGAGGGATTGGGCAGCAGCTCCGGTGAGCTCGGTCACAACCTGATGGATCATCACTTCCGCTGCGGCGCTCGGGGCATTTCTGAAGAGCCCGCCGACAAGACGGTCTACGGGCGGCGGCCGAACGGTTTTTACATTCCGCGATTCCGCAACCTGTTTGGCGACAAGCGCGAGTACCTCCGCGGCTTCGGATACCAGGGATCGGCGAGCCGTCAGAGCTGGACGCGTGCGATCGCCGAGCTTGGTATCGGCGGCGCGTTCAAGGACGAAATGGCCACTCCCGGGCCGTGGCAGATCGGCGGCGGCGCATTCGGCGAGATGCTGCCGAGTCACGACAACAAGGTGACGTTCGATCCGGCGCGCAAAGACAAGTGGGGACTGCCGGTGCTGGCGATTGACTGCGCGACCGGCGAGAACGAGCGCCTGATGCGCGTGGACATGATGAACGACATGGCGGAGATGCTCGAGGCGGCGGGCGCGAAGGACGTCCGCGTCTACGACGACACCTCGTATCCCGGCATGGGCATTCACGAGATGGGTACCGCGCGCATGGGCCGCGATCCGAAAACGTCCGTCCTCAATTCGCACAACCAGGTGTGGGATTGCCCGAATGTGTTCGTCACCGACGGTTCGTTCATGACCTCTTCGGCGTGTCACAACCCGTCGCTCGGCTACATGGCGTTCACGGCGCGCGCCTCGGCGTTTGCCGTCGAGGAACTGAAGCGAGGCAACCTATGAAGGAGCTGTTGACGAGACGAGAGGTCATCGAGCGCGTCACGGCGCTGCTGGGCGGCGTCGCGCTGGTGGGCGGCGATTCGCTCGCCGCGTTTACGTTCGACGAGGCCGCGCGCGTCGAGGCGATGGCGCAGGGCGCCGGCAGCTTCACGGCCGCCGACATCGCGCTGCTCGACGAGATCGCCGAGACGATCCTTCCGCAGACGTCGACGCCGGGCGCCAGGGCGGCGAAGACCGGCGCGTTCATCGCGTTGATGGTCACGGACACCTACACCGATCGCGCCCAGGCGGTGTTTCGCGATGGCCTGAAGAAACTGGACGACGAGTGTCAACGGATCAACAACACCACCTTCATGAGCGCCTCGCCGGCGCAGCGGCTCGCGCTGGCGACCGCGCTCGATCGTGAACAGAAATCGGTGATGGACCAACGGCAAGGGCCGCGGCCCAGCCGCGCGCCGTTCACGCCGACGTCGACCGACGAACCCGCGCACTACTTCCGCATGATGAAGGAGCTCACGCTGCTCGGGTTCTTCACGTCCGAAGTGGGCATGACGCAGGCGCTTCGCTACATCGAAACGCCCGGACGCTACGACCCATGCGCGCCGCACAAACCGGGCGACCGCGCATGGGCCGGGCACGCGTGAGCGACTAGAATTTGTAGACGAACGACAACAGCACCGCGATGTCGTTCTTCTCCACGGCGGCGGAGGGCGGCGCCGTCTTGTAGGTGTCGAGGAACTCGACCTTCATCTGCGTGCCCGCGGTGATGCTGGCCGCGATGCCGGCGCTGAACGTGTAGAGCGCGTCGCCGAAATCGTCCATCTTCCAGAGCGCGGCGATCTTCTGCTTCACCTCGGTGGTGGCGGTGAGCTTGTGCGCGAACTGTTGGCCGGCCGTCACCGCGCCATCGGTCTGCAATTCGAGATCGGGATTCTGCTCCCACACCACGCCGACGGCGCCGTCGACACCGAGCTCGGTGCGATCGTTTTTCACCAGCACGCGGCTGAGGCCGATGGTGGGTGAGATCAGGTAGTCGATCGCCTTGAACGAATCACGCAGGTATTGCACGTTTCCAAAGAGCGCTGTCTTGGTGTTGAGCTTGCGCTCGAGACGGCCGTCGAGCGAGAGGCGATCGTTGGTCAGCTCGCCCTCGGACTTGCCCCACACGAGGAGTCCGGTGCTCTTCAATACGAATGGGCTGCCGGTATCGCGCTTGAGCTCGTACGCGGCGTTCACGGTCGAGGTATCGCTGTTGCCCTGCGTCAACGCCAGGCCCGCGCTTGCCGATCCGGTCCATCCGGGCGGAGGCGGCGGGGGGTCTTGCGCGAGCGCGAGTTGAGGGACTGCCGCAAACGCGGCCACGAGTAGGACAAACGGGAGAGTATGCGCCTTCATGGACGCCCGTGTATGCAACACGTGATCCACAGCGCGGGTTACGACTCCCGGAAGACGCTATGACGGCAGGGCTGCCATGAAGCGGGCGGCGACATAGCGCCAGCCCTCCGGATCGCGCCGGAGGATCATCGTCGATCGCACCCGGACGGCCTCGGGCTTCAAGCCGTGCACCATCCAGCTGCCGTTGATGATCGCGACAGTGTCGCTGATGGCCCGGGGCAGCTCGAAGGCGACGTCGCTCATCTTGAGCTTTGCGTACTTTCCAGAGAGCTGGACTTTGTAATAGTCGGCGATTTCCTGCCGGCCGCGCAGCAGGCTGCCGTCGATGCCGACCACCTCGCAGTCTTCGGAGTAGAGCGCAGCGGCGGCGGCGCCATCCTTGTTGCTCGTGATGGCTTCGCCGTAGCGTTCCCACAGGGCGTTGATCGCGGCCTGATCGTCGGCGCTTAACGCAGGCATGCCACAGATTAGACGCAGATTAGGCTCAGATTGCAACGGGGCGAAAGCGCTAGTGATCTGTGTCCAATCTGTGTTTAATCTGTGGCCCATGAAGCGCCGCGAGTTCATTGTTTCCTCAGTTGCCGGCTCGATCGGGGCCGGGCTTGCACACAACCCGCTGACGGCATCGGCGTTCGGCGGCACGCAGCCGAGTCCCGGTGCGGTGCGCAAGATCCTGATCGCCGGCGGCAACTACAACACCGCATTCATCCGCTATATGGCGCAGCTGACGGGCAAACCGCGGCCGAAGCTGCTGTATCTGCCGACGGCCTCCGCGGATTCGGCCAACGGCGTGATCGGTTGGTATCGCAGCTGCGCTCCGCTCAACGTCGAGGCGTCGCACCAGAACAGCTTCATCGCGAGCACGTCGCAGCCACGCAGCTGGGAGGAAGTGTTCCTCTCGGTCGACGGCATCGTGTGCTCGGGCGGCAATACGCTCAACCAGCAGGCGATCTGGAAGGCGCAGGGCATCGATGCGATTCTCCGCCAGGCATGGGACCGCGGCATCGTGCTCGGCGGCGCGAGCGCGGGATCGTTGTGCTGGTTCGAAGAGGGCACGACCGATTCGCGTCCAAAGGAATTGTCGAAGGTCGAGTGCCTTGGCTTCCTCAAGGGCAGCCACTCGCCGCACTACGACGCCGAACCGGGCCGCCGGCCGCTGTATCAGAAGTTGATTCTCTCCGGACACATGAAGCCCGGCTACGCGTGCGATAACTCCGCGGGCATCTACTTCGAGGACAACGTCGTCAAGCGCGTCGTCGCCACCACCGCAACCGCGAAGGTGTATTACGTCAGCGTGCAGAACGGGAAGATTGTCGAAAAGGTGATGGAGCCGGAGCGCATCGAATAGACGCAGCGTCCTTGCCGAAAACGACATCCCCGTCTAGACTCACGCCATGTTGTTGAACCGACGACATCTGCTGCAACTGGCTGCGATGACGCTGGCGTGCGGATTGAATGACGGCTCGATCGCCGCGCAGCAAGCCAAGACGACCACGGTCACGCTGACGATCGAGGGCATGACTTGAGAGGGCTGCATAGAGCCAGTGCGGTCCGCACTGTTGTCCGTGAAAGGCGTGACGCGCGCCCAGGTCAAGCTCGAAGAGTACGAGGCCGTTGTGACTTACGATCCTGCGCGGGCGAAGATCGAGGACATGATTAAGGCCGTCGCCGAGGCCGAAGGACCGGCAGACGGCAAAGGTCAGTACAAGGCTAGCGTGAAGAAGCAGCCGCCGGCGTCCAGTTGAGGATGACGCGCAACTCGGAGGCCGCGGCGCCCGCAGAGGCGCCAGTGATCATCAGGAAGCGATCGCCGCTCATCGTGTCGTAACCGGCGGCATCAAACGTGCCCGGCTCAGCGGTGAAGCCGTTGGCGACGCGCGTCGCGAGTGCCGTTCCATTGCTCATCTGCGCCACCATCAGTTTTCCGTACGAGCGATAGAAGAGGGCGCTGCCATCGCGCCTCCATACGGGTTCGGCGCCGCCGTCCATCGACACACGCTGCGAACCCTGCCCGGTCGCCGACCGAACGTAGACCTCGGACTGGCCGGACTCGTTTGAGACGTACGCGATCCAGCGGCCGTCGGGTGAGAAGCGCGGCGCGCTTTCGTCGGCTTCGCTGTTCGCCAGCGCTATACGGCTGCCATCGCGCCGGCGCAGCCAGATGTCACGCCCGGTTGACGGATGCTGTTCCATGAAAGCGAGTGACGCGCCATCCGGCGACCATGATCCCGGCAATTGCAGCGACTCCGTAGTCGTCAGGCGCTCGGCGTTCCCGTTGCCGAGGGCAGGCATCGCAAACAGATTCAATGCGCCGTTGCGGTTCGACGCGAAGATGACGCGCTGTCCATCGGGTGACCAGATCGGTGCGCGGTTGGCGGCTTCGAACGTCAACTGGGTGAGCGTCCCGGCCGACAAATCGTAGGACCACACGTTTTCGGAGCTGTCGGCCACGCCCAGCAGCACTCGCTGTCCGTCGGGCGAAAGGCGCGGCGTGACGTAGGCGTGCGGCGGCGCGGCAAGTGGTGTCTGCGAGACGGCATCGACCACGACGAGACGGCGCGCCAACCACTGCACGCTCGGGTGATAGACCGACGCGCCGTCGCGCGACACAGCGAACTGAGCGGCGCCGTCGACCGACGTGGTTACGCCCTCGAGCGCACGCAGCGGCGTCCCGCCGATCGAGCGGCTGCGCGTATCGAACGAAGCGATCCAGATCGCTCCATCGTGCGCGTACGCCAGATGACCCGACGTCAGGTAACGCGGGTTGGTGCCGCCCTTGAGCACGGTGGCGCGCTCCCTGCTGCCCAGTGACTGCGCCACGATCTCCGCTTCGCTCCACTCGCCGACTGTGCCCACGGTATAGAGCACGGTTTCGCCGTCGGGCAGGAACTCCGGCCACCGGTGACTGAATTCTCCGCGCGAGACGTCAAGCTCGGTCGCGCGCGACGGGGCACCGCCGTTGGCCGAGACTTGTTGCAGCGCGCCACCGGTCGCCGCGGCGAACACGATCGTGCCCCTGGCGCTCCAACTGCCGCCTAGCCCATCGGGCGCGTCGCAAATCGTCACCGCGGTCCCCCCGCCGACCGGTGCTTTCTTCAACTTGCCGTCGGCGAAGAATCCGACCCACCCGCCATCGGGCGAGAAGAACGGGCTGACCGCGCCCAGCGTGCCTGGCAGCGATCGCGCCGTGCCGGAATCGAGGCCACGCACCATCAGCTGTGTCGTATCGCCGCGGCCCGCGACGTAGACGATGGCGCGTCCATCAGGCGACATCGCCACGGCGCCGAGTTCCGTTGTCGCGATTCGCTCGTCCTCAGAAAGGGCGATGGAAAATCTCACTTCGTTCGAGCGCGCCGGCGACATGCCGCGTTGCCATGGAACACCGGCGACCGCGCCGATCATTACGCCCGCGGCGAGCAAGCCGGCCGCGCGCAGCCACCTGCCGCTGCGGGATGGCGCGCGGACAGCGGCGGACGATCTCATCGTATCGCCCGGCGCCTCCGCCGACGCGATGTCCTCGAGTTCCAGCTTTACGTCGCCGATGTCACGGACGCGTCGCCTCTGATCTTTTTCGAGGCAACGACGAAGCAGCCGACGCACGGCAGTGGGCGTATCGGCAGGAAGCGTCGCCCAGTCCGGCTCCTTTTCGAGAATCCCGGCGACGATGTCCGAGCGCGTATTCCCGTCGAAGGCGAGACGCCCGGTCAGCATTTCGAACAACACGCAGCCGAATGCCCAGATGTCGGTGCGGCGATCCACCGGCGCGCCGCGAGCCTGCTCGGGGCTCATGTACGGCGCGGTACCGATCACGACTCCCGCAACCGTAACGAGTGTCGATGCCGCAGCTGCTTGTCCGTCGTTCGCGTCGGCCTTGGCCAGACCGAAATCCAGCACCTTGACCACGCCGTCGTCGGTAATCTTGATGTTGGCGGGTTTGAGATCGCGATGCGTGACGCCGCGTTCGTGGGCGGCCTCGAGCGCGGCGGTGATCTGCACGGCGAGGCGCAAGGCCTCTGCGATGGGGAGCCGGCGCCGCCGTATGAGTTCGGCCAGCGTTTCGCCGCTCACCAGCTCCATCACCAGGCCGCAGCTGCCGCCGAACTCGGCGAGCTCATGCAGCGTGGCGACATTGGGATGATTGAGGGAGGCGAGCGCGCGCGCCTCGCGGCGCAATCGGGTCAGGCTATCCGGGTGATGACAGAAGTCGGGATGAACGAGCTTGAGCGCGACGTCGCGATTCAGCACGGTGTCGTGGGCCCGGTAAACCTCGCCCATGCCACCGGCGCCGATGCCGCCGACGACCTCGTAACTCCCCAGGCGCGTTCCGGGTGCCAGTGGCATGACCGCGGGAATTATAGACGGTCGATCGTGTATCCTACGCGCCGGAATCACATGCTGCGCGCGGGCATCCTGCTGCTCACACTCTTGGCGTGGACGATCGTGCCGTCGGCGGCGACGGCGCGGCTGGTGGATTTGAAGGTCGGCGATCAGGCCCCGCCGTTCGCGCTGGCCGGCTCCGACGGACGCACGTATCGCCTGGCGGATTACGCCGGCAAGCAGGTCGTCGTGCTGGCGTGGTTCGCCAAGGCCTTCACCAGCGGTTGAACCGCTGAATGCAAGTCACTCCGTGAGAGTGGCGAGGAAATCCGGCGGTTCAACGTCGCGCATTTTTCCGCCAGCGTCGATACGCCGGAAACGAACAGGTCGTTTGCGCAGTCGCTGGGCGTCGATTATCCGTTGTTGAGCGATCCCACCAAAGCCGTGGCGAAGGCCTACGGCGTCGTCGACGAAGATCAGCCGTTTGCGTCGCGGTGGACGTTCTTCATCGGGCTCGACGGCCGAATCATGTACATCGACAAGCGGGTCAATCCGGCGACGCAGGGCAAGATGATTGCGGCGAAGCTGTCGGAGCTCGGCGTCGCGCGACGTAAGGTCCGCTGATTCCCTCGCAGGCAACAACCGCGCTGCCGACACGTGCTCACGCACGTGACTACCGCACTGGGATCCGAAACAGGTTGCGATGGACAGTTTCGCGCACGAACGCGTAGCGATCGGCCGTGGCGCTCAGTCCGACGTCACCGGCCTGATTGATGGCGCGAACGCCCTTGGAGTGTGCTGCGTCGGCGATGGAGTCAAAGCCCCCAAGCGGCACCTCCGGCAATTCGCTGTCGCCGCGAGTCGGCAGCACGTAGACGCCAATCTGGTCGCCGCTCCCCGTTTGCTGCGCGAGGTTGAACCAGTTGCCATCGTCCGACCACCAGCCGCTGCACTCCTTGCAGATCGGCGTCGAGCTGCCGGTCTGCCAATCGATGATCGCGGTGCTGAAGGTCTGGCCGCCATC
>Ga0207428_10000575_pt1 | contig 43397 bp, 59 predicted proteins | sample RhiMethybrSRZTD1_FD_187600 | JGI IMG/M metagenome (GOLD analysis project Ga0207428, IMG submission 187600) | Populus rhizosphere microbial communities from Tennessee, USA - Rhizosphere MetaG P. TD hybrid SRZTD1 (SPAdes) (version 3) | ecosystem: Host-associated > Plants > Roots > Rhizosphere >...
CCCCGCCCAAACTGTCACCCGTCAAACCGTCACCCCCGCCCAAACTGTCACCCGTCAAACCGTCACCCCCGCCCAAACTGTCACCCGTCAAACCGTCACCCGGGGTGGCCGAAACGTCGGGGCGACAAACCGTCACCCGGTAAAGATTGCACCCCCGCGGCCCCGCCTGTTTTTCCACTTGCAGCTCACCCAACGCCTCGAGCCGGCGCAAATGCCGCTGCGCCCGCCGCTCCGAACACCGCGCCTTGCGCGCAATCGTGTCCACCGACGGCCAGGCCGTGCCCGCATCATTCGCGTTATCCGCGATCGCCAGCAACACAAGCAACGCGTTGCCGGAAGCCCGGCTCGACTGCCAAACAGTGTTCATCACACGTACACTCAAATGGTTCAAAATCACCTACGACGGGTTCACTTCACCTGATTCGGGCGCCGACCGCAGGTCCGCCCATTTTTTAGATTCGTCCCCTTTGTCCCCTCCGTCCCATTTCACGCCGCACTTTTTCAGATGCTCCCCGTACACCACGTCGGCCAGAGCCAGCACGCGCTCCCGACCGCGCCATAAAATCCCGTCAAGCACCGAGTCCAGCGTCACACCACACCCACATTCCAGCGTTAACTCGTGCGCGCCGGAGGGCGCGATTTTTTTCACCCCAATTTGCAACGTATGCCCCGGCACAGACCTCGGCAGAGAAGGCGTCACGCCTCACCCCCTGGACTAAAAGGAGTGCTTTTGCCTCCATCGTTTTCGAGCCCCAGCCCATCGGCCATTCCAGCCCCGATCTGGCCCGATCCCCCCCCGCCAGGCGCACTCGTGGTGGACGCTGGCGCGCAGGCTTCCGGCGCCGGCACCGGCACGGCCACAACGGCCACATCCACCACAGGTCCGCCAGGTCCGCCCGTATCCAACTCCGTATCCAACGCCCCATTCCATGCGTAAGCCGTTGCCCCATCGCTACGTCCACCTGATGCACCCTCAGCCCGACGCCTCGCCCGCTCCTCCAACAACCGCAACTGCGCCGCCACCCGCTCCTCCGTGATCTCCTCACCCGTGCGCGACGTGCCCGCCACCAGGCCCGCGTCCCGCTGCCCCTTTTTGTCCCACGCCGCCAGCGCCGGAATGGGTATCTGACCCGGCGAAATCACCCCAGCCCGCATCCCCTCGAGCCAATACTCCATAGACTCCTCGACAACCTGGTCAAGCAACCGGTCCGCCCGTATCCGAACCGCCTCCAGTTCACCACGTTCCGTCATCAACACCCGCACCGCGGCGATCGTATTCGGCGACACCCCACACCGCAACGCCAACAACCGCACCGAATACCCCAACGCCAACCCCTCACACACCATCTCGGCCAGGTCCCCATCCGACCGCAGTTTTTCCAAAAAACGCCGCCCCGTGTGCCGCCACTTCACCGGATGCGCCGGGACCGGCCGCGTCGCAATCGACTCCAGCAAGTCCGGCCGCTCCGGCAACGCATCCAACAACGGCAAAGCCGCCTGTTCAGCACGTTGACTCATGGGGTCGATTCGGGTAGGCCCTCTGGTCGTTCGCCTGACAAAAGTTGCGGCTGCAACGGTCGATTGAATGTCATCACCTGATGCCAGAGATGACCGCCCCAGAACAGTTTCCAACGTTCCCGCCAGCTCAGCCGCCAGCAGAACGTCGTCAATCCAGTGTTGTCACGCGGATTGACGTGCGCCGGCAGCGGCAAGTATTGCGGCTGGTCTTTGGCAATGACCACGTTATGACCTTTGAACGCAATTGGTATCATGCTTCGTCGTTCTCCATCTGCAACAGCAATCGCCGCGCTTCGCCCTCGGTTCTCGCGTGCACCGGACCCGTCGTGTACCGCCCGGTAACACCACGCCTGGCCACGCGCTCCGCCGTCGGCATCGCTTCGTGGTCCGGCTGACGCCCGAGCCACTGCTCCCACGCACTCCACGGCAACCGCCTGCAACCACCAAAAAAACGCGCCGCCCTCAACAACCCCGCATCCGCCTCGACATACCGCGCCGCCGTCCGCTCCGACACCCCCAGCCGCTGAGCCGCCTCAGCCACCGTGTACCAACACTCAAATGGATCCCGCGCACGCATCGAGAATTCACGATGCGACCGAATCCCACTGTTCCAGATTCTGCATCGCCGCTTCAGCTTCCAGCATCGTTCGGCCACTGCCAAAACAGGCCAGGTCACTCACACGTAACGGACCGCCGCGCCATCGCGGCTTGTGGCGCGGTAGCACGCCGTTTGAATTCAGGGCGACCACCAGACTGCAAATCGGACACACCACTTTCGTTTTGCGTTTCATTTTTCCCCTCACATCTTCCGCCACGGCCACGGCCGCTGCGTCATCAACCGCCGCGCCTCACGCCGTTCCCAGCACGCCCGCCGCCAATCCAGCCACGCCGTTGTCAAGCGCACCAGCAACAACAACAACCCACACGCCGCGCCATACGCCAACGCGCCAATCAACATCCATTTCGCCGATTCCATCATAAGTCACCTCAGTCCTATTTCGTCCTATTCAATGAACGCCCTCCGCAGGAGGGAAGGCGGACGGCCCGAAATGCATAACGGGCCGTCCGCAGGGAAACGGCAGCGCGAGGTTGTTCAGATCCACGCCGCCGCTTTAGAGGATGTTTGGCACTCCGCAGGAGGGCCCGGGCGACAGACGCCAAGGAGGGTAGGGGCAGGAGAAACCCCGTTTGCAACGCCCTGCCACCCGAGCCAAAACCAAATCCAAAAATCATACGGCCGCCTCCTGTCTGGTAGGGCTCGCCGCTCCGCGCGAGCCGCCGCCGTCCCCAGGACAGTCCGCCGTCCGCAGGACCCACGCATCCCAACACTTGACGCACGCGTGCGCATCCCGAAACGCCGGCTCACCCGGCTCCCCGCAACACCGACAAACGAATTTGCCGTCTCTCCGGCTGTCCCCAATTTCTGTTTCCATGCCGGCTGAGTGGGCGGCATGGCTATCACTCCGGCACGTGTGCGGCCGTGCGACCGCTCGGAGGTCGAAATTGTTTGGCGCAGCACTCACGCAGCCACCTTCCCTCTCGCCGCACCATTCACAAGGTGCGCGTGCCGCTTCCCCGCCAACGGCGCCAGCTCCCGCCGCAACGCCGCAGTCACCAAAATCTTCCACGGCACATGCGGATTCCGCCTGCGCCACTTCAACAACAACGGCGCCAGGTCATCCGTCCGAATCCCGATGGCACTCGGCAACATCGGCTCAACTCCATTTGAATCTCGTCTATCCATGTTTCTGTTAACCGGCAAACCAAATAGCGTTTCTCGCTATTCTTCGCAAGTAAAAGTTTACAACTTGCCACAAATCGCTTAACCAAGCGTGATTGAGAATCGTGTTTACGCGGGTTTGGAGTCTTGTAAAATGTTGAGCGACGCCCCTTCAATCTGTGCTGTGTCGAAGCTTGCGAAACCAAAGGCTTTCCGTCCCAGCGGTAATACAGAAATACTGATTGACCGAGCCATTAAAGCCACGGGCTTAACCGTTACAGACCTTATCAGCCGCTGCGTCGAACGCGCCCTGCCCGAAGTCGTGCGCGAAGTGGACCTCGAACGCAAACGCGCCGCGGACTCCTTCCTCAAGGAACATCCCCCCAGCAAAACCAAGTGAACCACATGAAATGAAACCAATGCGTGCATTGGTCCCCTGCGCCCTCTGCGTCCTATTAGCCTCCTGCACACCGCCGCCGGCGCCACCTCCATCCGTCCCCGCGAGCCGCTACACCCTTCACACCAGCGATAAACTTCCCGTCCTCTTCGACACCTACACCGGCCACGTCTGGGCACTCAACCCCAAAGACCGCACCTGGGTACTCATCGCCGAACCGCCGACTTCGCGTTAATTCGCGTCCATTCGCGGTTCACAAATAGTTTCACTTTCCACTTGCCAGCATGTGCCCTATTGGGGTATATGCCCACCCGTGAAACGCAAACTCCGCGACTGGCGCCGCCGCTGGCAACTCACCCAGCTCCAGGCCGCCGCCGCCCTGGGCGTGCCACTCAAGACCTTTCGCAACTGGGAACAAGGCCAACGCACCCCGCGCGGCCTGGCCCTCGACGCCCTCACCCTCAAACTCCAATCCCCTCCCGAATCATGAACCACACACGCACTTGGGCCCGTTACACTGGCCCACGGTTAGAACTCCGATACACAGACCCTGACGACCTTGCCGTTCTCTACCACTTGCCTGGAAGTCCCGGATGGTCCGTTCGCGTCATCGGTAACCCCGTCATGGGCTCTTATGAATGGCTTATCGAAGAATCCGGCAACCTCCGGCACTCCGACTGCGGCTATGGCGATTCCGATATTGCCCTCCGCGATGGCCTCATTGCGCGGTTCGGTTTGCCCGGACACGACCAGTCCATTCGCGTCCATTCGCGTCCATTCGCGGTTAAACCCTGAACGCCGTGCGCAGCACATGAAAATCACCATCTGGCAACGCCTCCGCCGCGGCCCCACCGCCACCCCAGGCGAGCGCGAATCACAGTGGACCTACCGCTTTACCTGGCAAGGCAAAGTCCGCACACACACCACCAGCATCACCAACGAACTCGCCGGAGGCGAAGCCGCTGCCCGCCGCATGACCCGCAAAGCCGCCCTTGCAGAAATCAAACTCCGCGAACTCGGCCGCGCCGACCTCGCCGACCAGGAATTCCGCCGCCGCCAGAAACCCGCGCCACCCGTGCCTACCCTCGAACAATTCCTAATCCACTTCGAACGCGCCGCCAACGGCGTGCTCAACGTCAACACCATCCACTCCGCCCGCCAACAACTCCTGAACATCGTCAGCAAGGTAGGGCTCGCCGCTCCGCGCGAGCCGCTATCCGTCCCATCCGTCCCATCCGTCCTATCCAGTCCCCTCACCATCATCAGCCGCTCCTTAATCGAAACCTACGCCCGCGCCGTCCTCACCCAAGCCCACGCCGAATCCGCTGGCGCAAGGCGATTAAAACAACTCCAACGCTCCGCCAACTCCACCGTATCCAGCGCCCGCCTCTGCTTCCAAAACCCAAAACTCCGTGCCTACTACCGCGACATCGCCGGCATTGAACTCCCCAAGTCCATTGACGACTTCTGCGCCGCCTGGCCATTCCCACCCCGGGATTGCGCCAAAGGCCGCGACTACCAGATCCCACCCGACCACATCATCCGCCGCACCTTTGACGACCTGGAAGCCGTACAACGCACGCGCAACCCCAACCTATACGCCGCCGTATGGCTCGCCCTCACGTTCGGATTGAGGAAAGGCGAAATCATCGGCGCGCGGATCCGCGACATCCAAACCCGCAACGGCGTCACCGGATTCGTCATCAGCGAAAATTGGGTTGCCCGCCGCCCCAGCGATTTACAAAAGAACGGCCAGGAACTCCCCTTCATCCCCGCCGCCAACGATGGACTTGCTCACCTTGCTCCCTTTCTGCTATCCGCCCCATCCGTCGCATCCGTCCCATCGGAAGGAATCGCCGGCCGCAGGCCCGAGGATTATATTCTGTCCGGCCCCCACCGCTCCTGCCGCACCGATTACGTCTGGCGCGACATCACCCGCTGGATGCGCGCCCTCGGCTGGGGCACCCAAAAGACCATCCACGAATTCCGCGCTTACGCCATCTGCCAAGTCGGAATGGCCGCAATGCGCGCCGGCCGCCACGGACTCCGCGAAGCCCAAGTCTGGGCCCGGCACAACCACATCACCACCACCGAACAGAGCTACGGCCGTTACTTCGTCACCGCGATCCCCAACGAACCGATCCCCCTGCCCGAACCCCCACCCACCGGCACCTTCACCCCTCAACTTGCCACCGCATGACACCCCATCGCCTCTTAACTTTGAAGGAAGCAATGCGGAAGCTGGACTTTCCAGCGTATTACACTGCCGACGAAATGCGCAGTGACGCGCAGATTGCCAAAGGCTTTCTTGAATACTTGCTTACGCCGACAACGATGGCGGAGGTTGAAGAATTGAAAATGAGTGCGTACCAAACGCACGAGGCTAACCGGGAAGCCTTTGTGCTCAGACTCAAAGCCGCCGGATGGAACGACAGGGACGCCGCTACAGAATGGCGCAGGATTCAGATGGACGAGGAATCAGGACTATGAAAACCGCCGCAGAAATTCCCATTGGCTTCGGCTTCGTTGGCATCGTCGATATGGCAGACTGGTACGCCCAAGACAAGCGCCAGTTCGACGGCACCCTAGTTAAACCCGTCGCCATTGTGCCGGGCCCGACCGGCGAATCGATCCGCTCCCGCTGATGCTAGACGTGCGGAACCACAGCCCGACCGGTTTCGAGTGGGGTTACGGCGGCTCCGGCCCGGCGCAGCTAGCCGCTGGCGATCCTCTGCGACGTTTACGGTCCGCTGGCACCCCCGGCGCTGTGCCCCATGTGCGACAGCAAGATGGACGGCGACAAGTGCCGCGAGTGGAAGGACTGCGGCTTCGACTGGGACAAGAGCGAGGACAAGTGGGACGTGGTGTTGATGAAGCCGGGCAATTACCAAGAATTCAAGTTCGACGTGATCGCCAAGCTGCCGGTTGAGAACTGGGAGATTACCGAAGAACAGATTTCAGACTGGCTGGCTACCAAATTAACGGAGCCAAAATGATCGCAAACATACTGCTGGCAGTTTTCATCGCCATTCATGTCATCACTCTGTTTGCCAGCGCCGCGCGGCTGGTGCTGGCTCCGGAACGGCGCGCCAGCGATCTGCTGAAACAGCGATGAAAGCAAACCCATCAGTCCCGATGCCGTCCATGATCGCGGCGCTGCCGAAGGACGAGCGCGGATTCCCGGTCCCGTTCTTCGCGCCGATCCGGATGGGTCAGCCGGAGTTCTCTATGTCGGACCAGCTCAAGCTGCGCAGGGCCATCCGTGAGCAACTGTGCTGGGTCTGCGGCATGCCACTGATCGGCAAGATGGCGTTCGTCGGCGGGCCGCTGTCGGTCGAGAACCGAATATTCAGCGACGCGCCGTCGCACGTCGAGTGCGCCGAGTACGCGGTTCAGGTCTGCCCGTTTCTCGCCATGCCGAACTACGTCAAGCGCGCCTGCAAGGACGGCATCGCGTTACCGGGACAGGTGGACCACAAGCCAGATCGCGTCGCGGTTTACGTGACGGACGGTTACAAGCTGGTGATGATGGGCGACAGCCCGCACCGGCTGTTTCGGGCGAACCCAACCGCCGCGATAACGTGGTGGAAGGATGGAGTAAAACTTTGAGCACGTGGCGAAGTTGGCAGACGCGCCCGTCGGGATTGCAACCCGGCGCGGTAACGCCCTGTCGCGGGGCGATGCTGGTTCGAGGCCAGCCGTGCTCACCACCTTTACACGGCCTTGGTTGTGGCAAGTATCCGGCACGCTCAGTACTACAACGACAGCCGGGACGCCGTGTTCACACTAAATACTGGCCGGCAGTGACCCACAATTCACGGGACGCGACGCGTACGGCGCGGACACCAGAACGACGTGAGAGCCGTCGGGCGTTCGTCCAAAGCGCAGCAAATACGTTCGCATCTTCGACTGGGCCAGCCGCTGCTCCCTCTGCGCCGCAGAGAAAATCAGCGTCGAACTCACCAGCCTCAATTCCAAACTGGCCACGGCATGACGGACCCAGTATCCAACCCCGTATCCGCCGCCGCCGCCATCGCCTAACCCACTCATCCCCAACGCCGCCACCCCAAATTCGAGCCGATGAAGGATCAGGGCAAATGCCAATTCGACCGGGAGGAGAGGGGGATTGTGGCGCAGTGGGTTGGAGCGGCGGCGCGTGGGAAGTGGTTGGGGGAGCAGGGGTTGAGGCGGGCTGGACGGTTGTCGGGTGCGGACAGGCGTGGACAGATGCGGACACGGCGGTTAGTATCCAATGCCGTATCCAGTCAGTAACCAAGTTGGCCACGTGAGGCCACGGAAAGATTTATGACACCAGAAGAAAAGCGAATCGAGATTGCGAAGGCGTGCGGGTGGAAATTCGCCCGCAGAATTACAAACCCGCAAGGCGAGTCATGGGATGTCTACCAGCGGGGCGATGAAGTCGGCCGCGTGTTCACGGGCACACTGCCCGACTACCTCAACGATCTGAACGCGATGCACGAGGCGGAGAAGATGCTCAATGTTGACCAAGCTAGCGATTTCTATTGGGCGCTGAAAGAGTTGCAACCGATTCCTGGCGCGTTGCCTTGTGACCATTGGGTCTATCACTGCACCGCCGCCCAACGCGCCGAGGCGTTCATTAAAACCGTGGCCGGCAGTCGGGGCAGAAGTATTGCGGAGGCTTCCCGGCTCGATGGAGGCTGACGGCCACTTTCGGATCCACGAGGGCGCCACATCGGTAGCAGTGGCCGGACCACTTGTCGTGCGGACTGCGGTCCTGCGGCGGCGCGGTGGGGACACCGCGCCCTACCTTCGGTTTCCGTTCCCTGTCCAGCCATGGGACCAGTGGGACGGCTATGACGTAGATAACGAGCAGGCCGCCGCCAAAGACAATCAGCATCGCCAGCCAGGTGGGCAGTGGTGTCATCACTTAAATCCCGCTGGTTTCTGGCGTTCCTGCAATTGTCCGTGGCGTTCAAAACCAAAGCGCATGTTGCCCACCTTGGCGCCGTATTCGTAAGCCGCTTGCAGCATCGCAATTTGTCCCTCCGTGCTGGCGCGTTGGAAGCCAGGCGCGAGCACTACCCGCTCCGCCAGCCGGCGCCGGGCAGAACCAGTAAGTTCCTGAAGACGGCCGATCTGTTCCTTGGTGAGCGTGAAGCGTTCGCGCTGGAAAATGTAATTCGCATCCGGCGGCGTCGGCAACACGCGCGGGTCCGCCGTCTGGCGCCAGAGCGAATAGAGCGCCAGGTTCACCGGGTCATCGGCGATCGTGCGCGTCTTGCTCACGTCAAAGTTCTGATGCACCCACGGCAACGCGCCCGTGGGCGTCTCGCGAATGGGCCGTCCCCACAAGTCGCGCTTCAACGGCAACGTGTCCGCGAATCCAAACGCACCGAGACGCGCCCGCAACACGTTCTCCAGCGTCTTGACGTTCGAATCGCCAGCGACCACCGGCACGTTCTGGCGCATCGACCGCGCGATGTTCTCCAACTGCCGCGGCGTGGCCACATCGAGCAGGCTGCCGGCGTAACCCTGAAACCATTGGTCAAATTTCTGATTGGCAATGGCGTCCAGGGCATCGGCAGTGCCCTTCAGGAAACTTTGATTGACGGCGTAACCGAGCGTCGCGAGCGTGGAATCCTTGACAATCTCAGCGGCGAACTCGACGCCGTTGCCCGCTTCAGGATGTTTCTCCATCGCGCGCCGCGCACTGGCGACGTTCCACAACAGCGCGCCGCCGATGCCGAGCGTCACCACGTCCGCCGTGCGATCGCCTTCCTGCCACACGCCACTCTCACCGCTCAGTTCGCGTTGCAATCCGCTCAGATTAATGTGTCCCGGCGGCAGCACTTGACCGCTCAGGATGCGCCCCTTCTGCTGTTCGTCATCGGCATCGAGCGGTGGACCGAGCAATCCCTTTTGGTAAAGCCAATTGCCGGCCGCCAACACCATCGACCCGACGATGACGCGGCCAATCGCCTGCTCCGCACCGCGGATGTCGCCCTTGCTGGCCGCGTGAATGGCGCCGACCAGGTTCAGCGGCGTGAACGAGTAGACTTCGCGAATGATATTGGCCGGTGTCTTGATGAACGGCAGCCCCAGTCGAATCGCGAACCGTGCTGGACCTGGCAACGACTGGATGCCGCGCAGCAACGCACTCGTGAGTTTGTTGGGTTGATTGAACACCGCGCCGGCCGCTTCCCGGTTCAGCCGCTCCAACGTCGGTTCATCGAAGAACAGTTCCGGAATGCGGATGGCCTGCGAGATGATCTTCTGCGTGGCCTGGAATGCGCCGTTGGACCGTTTCTCGCGCAGCTTCAATTCCTCAGCCACGAGACGCCCCCGGGCCGCTTCACGACTGGGCAGATCCGCCGCGGCCAGCAACCGCAAACTGGCCGCAGGAATCCACGAGAACGGCGACGCCTCCAGCGCGAGCGCCGCCGAGTAACTGACCGGCTTGCCCCGCAGTTCACCCGCGAAGAGACTCTTGAGCGCCTTCAATGGACGCAACCCCACGTGTGCATCGGCCTTGCTCAGTTCGAAGTCAGTCGCACCGTTAATGAGAATCTTGCCCGACTGCGGAATGGCGCGTCCCGCCGCCTCCAGTGCCGCGGGAATGGTATGGTGCGGCGCAGCGATGACTTGCCGTGGGCGATTGCGCACGAACGAATCCACCGCATCGACCACCGCCGCCACGCCACGCGCCGGCGCACGCATCCAGAGCGTTGAAAGATTGCCGATGACGTTGCGCCCCTGCGAAATCGTGGTGAGCTTGTTCCCCTGCTGCACCGTCGTGAGCAGGTCCCAGAAACTGGCCGGGTTGATGCGCCGGATCCGTTCCTGCAACTGGCGATCGGCCTCGATGGCCTGCTTGCGCGCATCGTAAACCGCATCGAAATTCTCATCCGTCGGCGCCGTTTCCCATTCGCGCTCGCGCTGCTTCGCTTCCTGGTTGCGCTGAATGCTTTCCTCAGCGCCACGGTGCACGGCAATGCGGTCCTTCGGACTGAGCGGCGGCAACCCATTCTCCGTCACGCGCTGCTCGACCATATCCACCACGCCCTCGGGAGTGGCGCCGCGCAGAAACTTGAACTGGTTCACGAGCTGGCCAAGCGCCGTGCCGCGCTGGGCAGCGTCGCGCAGCACAGCATACGCGGCATCCGACTGGCCGGCGGCATTGAGGCGTTTGTAAAGCTCCAATCGTGACGCCACCCAAATGTTCTCCGTGCCGTCCGGCTGCACGAATGGCACGGCCGCCAGTTCATCAGACGACATCCGTCCAATGCGATCCGCAACGGTTAATTGACGCTGCCGCTCGTAATACATCCCCGGGTCAGCCGGAATGGCCGCTTGCTGTGCGGTCAGCACATCAGGAGAAGTTGTGGCGCGACTGGCCAGCTTTCTGAGACGCGCCCCCTCACCCTGACCCTCTCCCCCGATGGGGGAGAGGGAACCTGGACGTTGCGCGCCTGACACCCTCTCCCCCACTGGGGGAGAGGGTTGGGGTGAGGGGGTGCGCGCTTGCAATTCCTTGAACGACGCCTGCGCCTCGCCCCAGATCGCCCGCAGATGCGGCCGGATGACATCGCCATACTCCGCAATCATCTTCTGCGACCAATCGGCGAACCGGCGCGTGCCACGCTCCAACAACGCCGCTCCCTTGACCACGTACGCCGCCAACAATTCAGGGTCCAGCCCGGTGGAAACGCGCTTCTGTCCCTCCGCAATCGTGCGATCCGCCCAGGCCTCAGTCGCAGTGTCGGCAATGAGGCCGGGTTTCTTCTGAGGCGCCGGCGGTCTGAAAATCTCCTGCTGCCCAGGTTCAGCGAACAGTCCACCTTGACCAGCACTGCCCAGGTCACCGCCCAGTGGACGCGCCGCCTGCTCCATCATTCGCTGCCGCTGACTGGCCTCCAGGTCACGCGCCGCTTTCACTTTCGACTCGGCGTCCAGTCGCGCCGCCTGTTCAGCGACGCTCTCCGGTGGCGCAAAGCTGAACGGTTCAGCCGCGGCTTCACGCGGCACAGTCTTCAAACTGGCCTTGTCGATGTGAATGAATTCGTCCGCGCCGATCTTGTGAATGCCGAACTTGGGACCGTCCTTGAGCGTGACACTGGTGGCGCGACCGTCCTCGTCGAACCCAATGCGCTCGACGCTGAACTCGTGGTTCTGCACTTTGAACGTGTCGCCCTCGACCAATCCGCCCACCTCCACGCGCTCGACGTTGGATTGCTCCGCTTTGGGACGTTCGCCTTGCAGCACCTTCGCTGTGAACTGCGCGTCCTGGCCAGCCGCACGACGTTCGCCGGACTGCTCGCGCGTCAGCGCCGCCGCACTGGACCGCCGGCGATATTCCTGACGGGCCCGCGCCGCGGCGTTCAGCGCGTGGCCGAAGTCACCGAGGGGCGTGTCCTGTGCCAGCCCCAGTTTTGGACCGTCATACGTGATGTCGTTGAGCACGCGATCCGCACCGCGTCCACCGCGACGGAACAGCGCACGCGCAGCACCCTCCGGCCGCCAGTGCGGATCCGCTTCACGGATAAGCGCAGGGTCAATCTTGCCACCGACAGAGCCCTCGATTTCGTCAATGATGTCCCACGGACGATCGAGCGGTGCGCGTTGCTTCCTTTGAGACAGTGGCGGGGTCGGGCGTTCCTCACGCTCCGCCGGCATTGCAGTGCCTGTTCGCACTTCTGGGCCGGTGATAGTTTCCGCGCCCGCCACTGCCGGTTCGGATACTGCTCGTTCGGGTTGGACTTGTAAACTTTCTTTAATTGTCTCGGGAACAATTAAAGGTTCAGGGGGTAAAGTTACATTAGCTCCTGGTCCTGCGGACGGCGCGCGGCGTTGTGCCTGCGCTTCAGCCTCTGCCTCGATAGCCGCCACGTCATCGAGCGCGATGGCGCGGCGCCCCAGCGGCTTTGCAGATTTCATTATCTCAGCCGGAGCTGTCGTGTTAATCCAAGGCGACTTTGGACCGCCTTCAAACTCTTCGAAGGCTTTCTTCATGTACGGAGCGTTCTCCGGAACATCCACGTACCACACTTTAGCCGCGCTTTTGTCTGCGTAGCCCTTGGCATACTCCGGGTCCGGAGTGATATCTCGCGGCCCATTCAGTTTGCCAGTCGGGTCAGCGCCGCCGTGATACATCCTCACGAAGCCCGGCCTTGCTGGTTGCGGTGATTGAGTCGGGATACCTTGCGACGTTGCCGGTTCAGCCGGGGCTTCAGCCAGTGCACTTCTCGCGGGCACAGCAGCGCGTAATTGACGTTCCAACGCATAACGTAAAGCGGGATGCACACCTTCACTGGTAGGGCTCGTCGCTCCGCGCGAGCCGACATCCTCCACTAACGGCGGGCGCGGAGCGCCCTGCCCTACCTCGACCATCTCAGCCCGTTCCAACTCACGCGCCAACGTTTCGCCAGCACTCGGCTTGACTGGCGATTTCACCGCATGGCGTCCAGCCAATACGGCGAACGCCACTTGCGTTCCCAGTCCAGTGGCCGAGTGCGCGATGCGTTCGCTGTCCCCTTCCGCAATGGCCGCTTGCAAGTCTTCAACCGCCTCTGGCAAGTGGGCGGTCAGTTCACCGGCAAATCCACCGGCCACCACGCGACCGGCAACCGGCGGCAATCCGGGGATGACGGGCAGACCTGCCGCAGCTTCGGCCAGCCCAGTTGTCACCCCGCGGACTGAAGGTGGTAAATCTTTCGTCGCGTGCTGTGCGACGCCCACGATTGCTTCCTGTGCTGCCGGCGGCAATTGCGTGGCGCGAATGGCTTGCCTGGCCAGGTCACCCGGGCTGACCGGCACCTCAATCATCGTCTCACGTTCCTCCGCTGGTGGACCGAGCAGCTTGCGCAGGAACGGCGTGCGCCGGAGCGTATCGCGCCGCTCGCGTCCGCTCATTTCGCTGAACGTTTTGGCGGCGCGCAACGTCCCTTCCTGGCCGACATTGAACTCTTCGGCCTGCGCCTCGAGGAGTTGACTGGCCATTTCCTTCGGGCTGACCCCGTAATCATCCGCCATCTGCTGCAACCACAGCGGTGTAATGCCCGGGATTGGGCCTGGCGCAACGCGTGGCCTGTACAAACCCTCTGGCGCTTCCCTGCCTGGACTGTAACCACCTGGACCAATGTCCGCCTGCGCACCTGCGAAGTCTGGCGCCTGGTAGGGCGCGGTGTCCTCACCGCGCCGCTCGTAGCGTGTCCACGGTCCATCCGGCGCGGTGGGGACACCGCGCCCTACCGACTGGTAACGTTCCCAGGGACCGTCCATTCACTTTACTTTCTCCCAGTTCTCAGCCTTCGCTGGGTCACCACCTTTGAACCTGTAACCGCCCTCGACCGTTCCCGCTTTCGGTCCAGTCGGCGGGCGCGGAGCGCCCTGCCCTACCTTGCCTGGATTGAGCACATCACCCAGTAATTTCTCCATCGCACTGGGGCGCCCGAGCGCCGTCTGATACGCACTGCGTGAGGCAATCACCGCCGCCGCTTCCTCTGGGTCCTTGATTTCGCGCAAGCCAGTCTTGAATTCCTCATCGTTATCGGTAAACAGCCAGGGATAGAGCGGCTTCTTCTTTTGTGTTGCCCGAATGTTCGGTTCAAAATCCTCGCCCGTTCCGATGGCAACGAATCCTTGGCCCACGTCACGCGTAACTCCCAGTGGCAATCCCTTCGCCGGTTTGGTTTGCAGTGCCTTGAGCAAGTCCAGCTCCTGGTCGCGCGGGACGGCACCGCGGCCTGCCATCGCCTGAAGGAATGTCCGCGGCGTTTGCGGAGATGTCCGCCGGTCAAACTCCTCGTTACTGTACGGTGCAGCCACGGCTTCCGCTGGCTGCCCTGTCTCCGCGAAGTCCTGATACGCGCCGGCCAACGCCCCCTGATTCGCCGTTGCCACTTCCCGCTGTTCCCTCAACGCCAGCGCATCCAGCAAATCCTCAGCACCCTTCGTGTAACTCTGCTGGCCAATCAACCCCAGGTGTCGCGCCGTGGCGTCTTCATTGGACAGATTATCAATCTCACCCGCGTCCATCCCGGTCTGTTCCGCCACCAGTTTGAGGAACGATTTACTGACGCGCCCCGCCTGGCTGATGCGTTTATTCTCCTCGCGCCGGCGCTCGGCAATCGCCGCGAACTGGTTCAGCAACGGGCTCGGCTGAATCGCCGCATCGCCGCGGTAATTGATGTTGAAAGGGAAGGGCACTTTGGATTTACGATTTACGATTTACGATTTACGCTCAAAAGTATTGTCCCCTCTGCAAGTAATTCGTCGCACCAGCCACGCCGCCACCACCGCCACCGCCCATGGCGCCGCCCATTCCACCGAACCCACCGCCAAAGCCCAGCATTGCCAGACTGCTCACGCCACTGCCCACGTTCTGGATCCCCTGCACGCGATTGTTCACCTTCGCAATTTCCTCATACGCGCCCGCGCCGTAATTCGTGTTCGCCACGTCCGCACCGTAAGCGTTGAACGGATTGGTGAACCCGCGCGCACCGCTCAAGTCGCCCAGGCCCAGCAAGCGCAACGCGTCGCTCGTCGGGTCACCCATGTAACCACGGCGCAACGCCAGAATCCCGCTGCCGTATTGGCCGCGTTGAATCCGCCGGCTGTCGCGACTCCGGTCCAGCCCCAGCACTTCGGCCAGCGCGTTCCCGGGACCGTGCGCCAGACCGCGCGCCGATTGCGCGCCGCGAATGGACTGCACCGTCTCGCGTTCATCCAGTGGATTGCTCCCGCGGTTAATCAAACCCTCCGCATCACGCGTCAACAAATCCAGCAGGCTCATCCCCTCGACATCGCCCGCTGCGCGCGCCGCCCGCAGTCCCGGCTGCACATCCTGCAACAGATTCAGGATGCCGCGTTGCGCCGGCGTTTGCACCGGCTGCTGCTGCACCACGAGCGTGCGCTGGCCAGCGCGGGGATTGGGAATGCGATTGAAGATGCCATCGCCACCCGGGCCCTGAATCCATTCCGGCTCCGTGCGCCACGTGTAAATCGGAACGTCCTGAAAACCACCGGCCGTGCCCAGCAACTGGTCCGCCTGCTGCTGTTGCATCAGCGCCGCGAACTGCGGATTGTACGCCGCCTGACCGCGCAGCACACGTGGCATTGCGTTATTCCAATCACTGACCTCACGTGGAATGTTGCGACGCGGCAGTTCCGGATCGGCGCCACCGGTCAGTTGGAAAATGCCTCCCGCAATGGAGCCTAATGGCATGGCACACCTTTCGTCTTCTCCCTCGCCCCCACTGGGGGAGAGGGTTGGGGTGAGGGGGCAACGTCACCGATCATCCGCACCTTCGGCGCCGCCCCGCTGTCATCAATGTAACGCGGCAAAATCGCCTGGATGTCCAGGTCCATCAACATCCGCGCACGGCGCAAGTCCAGCTTCGGCGAGAATGGACCGTAACCCGTGCAGAACTCCCACAACGCTTGCACCCCGCTCATACGGTCCAACGACTTCACGCGCATGTGACCCACCCGGCTCGCCGGCAATCCATACTCCTCGAGCTGACGCAACTCACGTTCCATGTGGTAAAACTCATTCCCAAGCTCATTGTGCAAACTCGGTTGTCCAGCCTTCGCCACTGCCTTGTTCCAATCCAGGCGCGACACCTCAGCGCCCTGCCACAGAATCAGCGCACGCGCCTTGGGCACAGACTCCATTGCGCGCTTCCAATAGTAAGCAAACGCCGTGTCACAGAACGTCACGTATTCCGTGCCCGCCAACCGCGCCAGCTCCAGCCAATTGGGCACCTGCGCCGGTGTCCCATCCGCAGGACCACTGTCCTGCACGGCCCACCGCAACGGCTCGTGATACGCAAAGCTCGGTCCGTGCGTCAGGAGATTCGCGCACCACGCCGAGCGCGACCGCGGCAGACACGCCAGAAAAGTGATTTGAGGAGGAATGCTCATATTCTCGGCCACCACACCGCGATCACTTCGAAGCGCCAGCTCGTTGTCGTGATGATGCCCGACGTGCTGCCATCGCGCGCCGGCAACAAAATGTTCGCGCCATTGGACCCTTCCCACGACACAATCACCTTGTCGGCCAGACCGACCAGTTGAAACCCGCGCTCCTCCGTCAGCACAAAGGATTCACCGGGCACCCAATTGGAATTGGCCACCGCGCACGTGAACTTCAGCGCGCTGTAATCCGGCGGACGCCCCATGCTGTGCGGATACGCAGTCTCCGCCACGGCAATCGCGCTCAGAAACTGCGGCTCCGACACGAGCGCGCCGCCCTGCGGGCCCACGTCGTACATTCCGCTGGCTGGATTCGTGCCGTTCACAATTTCAAACGATTTAACGATTCAACGATTTAACGATTTAACGCGCTCACTGATCCCCCACTTCCGCGCGCACGGTGAACGAGTCACCCGCGCCGGCTGCACTGAACCCGACGCGCAAGCTGTGGCTGCTCGATGGCAGCTTGACGCCCACCAGTTCCGGCAACGTCTCGCGAATGCCAATCACCGTCGCACTCGGCGTCACCGCGCCGCCCATGTTCTTCTCCAGTATCAAATCAAAATTGGTACCGTCGTGAATGTAGGCCCGGACGATGTTGTTCGCCGTGGACGCCGCGGCCACATTCTGCACCACGCTCACGCGCTGGATGATGGACCCGCTGGCGCCGCCGGTGACCACCGTGGCCAGGTTATTGGCACTGGCGCGCGACTTGTCGCTGTTGGTCGAGCCAGTGCTATTGGCTGACCCTTGCCGTAACGTCGTGAAGAAAACAGGTGCTGCACTCATAAGTTGTTGCTCAATCCGTCATTCGTCCTATCAGTCCTATTCGTCTCATGCCTTACGCAAAGTTCGCCCACGCAAAGATTCGATTAAACGTGTCACTTGTGCTGACCGGGATGGCTTGCGGCGTCCATTCACCAGTCGCCGCATTGAACACCAAAATTTGTCCATCACTGGGCGGCGTCGCACTGACATCCTCCACCTGGCCAAGTTCCAGTTCCACAAGGATGGTCGGCAAGCCCAGCAGATTCAGCTTGGGAATGGTCAACTTCTCGTTCGGAACGAACGTCTTCCCAGCCTGGACTGTTACAGTTGCGCCCATTTATTTACGTTTTACGTTTCACGTTTTACGTTTTACGTTTTAATTCCGTATCCACGATCCCGCCGTATCCCCTCGCTCTGCATCGCCAGCAAACGCACGCGCCCCGTCTCATTCAAGATCGTCGCCTGCACCGTCCGCCCGCGCCCGCGCCCGCGGATGGGATGCGTAATCTCCTGGTGCTTGTCCACCGTCACGCCGTTCGACTCCAGCGTCAGCTCCATCGTATCACTCGTGAACACCACCGAGTAATCCTGCCGAAATGGCGTGTGAAAATCGTCATTGATATTGGTCTGCACCCAATCCGGTTTGTTGAATGGCCGGTCATACTTCGTGCGACTGCGCGTTTTGGCGTCCACCAATACCTGCTGCTCCTCGACACCTTCAGGCAGCGACGACACCGTATACGTCGGCGCCCACGTTTGCAGTTGGGCAATCATTGCAGCCAACAATCCCGGCCGCGTTTCCTGCGTCAGTCGATAAGCACGCGTCACCAATGTCCACTCGATAGGTTGCGTGTTCACCTTCAACACCGTCGCCCAATCGCCTGTTATCGTGATGGTCGGCACCAATCCATTGGTCGAATAGAAACGCACCGTGTCACTGTCCACTCGGAACGGCGTGGTGAAGTAAGCCGCCCAACCATTCTGCTGGTTGTAACCCATGTTCGACGGGTCATCTATGACACGATAGAAATTCGCCTGCGCCAGATTCAAATTGTCCGTGCCCCACGCCGTGCCCGTGTTCAATACCAGCGTGTCATCCGCCGTCACCAGTTGACCGCCGTTCACCTGGATGGTGTCCCCATTAGCCGGCAGTGCGCCGACCGTCACATCCACATACGGCACCGCGATCGCATCCTCAAAATCCTCTTCATACATTGGGACCCAACCGTCCTGGCTGATGAAGAACAAGCGCAACCGCGAACGCGTCTTCGCAGTGAAGAACTGTTTCACCTCCAGGCCAGGCGTCGTGTCGTAGCCAGCCCACGCCGCATTGCGCGTCGAGAACACCAACACCGCCGTGTTCACGCCTTTGAACACCCGCATCAAACTGTCATTGCAAATCGACCCCGCACCAAACAACGTGAACGTAACATCCTCGCTCGTGGCCGTGAAATCATGCTGGTCCGTGAACACCTGCGCCCCATTCGTCAGGCTCACCCCCGATTCACCGCGGATGTAACGATACGTCGCGCCCACCTCGAGCAGTCCAGGAACGACGGCCGTCGCGCCGCCCCGTCCCACGAACTGGCCCATCGCCAGCTCCTGCCGAAACGACTCCGCATCGTCCAGCGGCACCGCCAGGTAGTAATTGCCATTCCAGAACGCGCCCCAGGCATTCTCCGCGTACTGCCAATTGATGCGCTCGATGAGCGGTTGAATCGCGTCGCTCAACATCGGCTGCGGCTCGCGACCGCTGCGCACCGTCGGCTGCAATTCACCGAACTCAGTCAATGACAGGCTCGCCACGCCTTCATCCGCCAGCCACGCCAGGTCACTGCCCCAATCCGCTGCGCTCTCCGGCGCCACGCAACCGAACCGGTTCGTCACCGTCAACAAAATCAGATCCCCCAGGTCACCCGACACGTTCACCAGCCGATGCACACTGCGCCGCTTCAGGCAAATGATGGACGCCGCAATGCCGCTGCCAAACTGGACAATCGTTTGCAGCACATCACCCGGATTCGATTGGATGGTCTGCACGTTCGCCAGGTCGAACGCCTCATAATCCAGCACATCACTCGGCCACACCTGGTCATCCGCCGCTTGCACCCACATCCGATTGCCCACCACCACTGCGCGAATACCACGTGGAATCCGTTGCAGACCACTGCCCGCCGGCGGGTCTGGCACGTCTTCAAAGCCCACCAATAAGTCTGTGCATCGGAGCGGGTCCGCATCGAACCCACGCCACATATAAAGCGTGGACCCCGCCTGCGTGAACCGCACCCGATCCGTAACCGTCACCCCACTCGGCAACGGCACCAGGAACGGGAAATTGTTCTCGAGGCACGCGAACACGCCCTCATCGGTCGCCATGATGACATACTCCCGAATGGTGCCACTCGCCGAGGCCGTATTGAACAGCCCCTGCCCATACACTGTCCCCCACGGCGTCGTAATTGCTGTAAATGTGGATGGCACGATTGTTATTCGTTACGTTTCACGCTTCACGCTTCACGCTTCATCACAACGCCGGACTGAAATACTTGAACTCACACAACGTGTTCGTCCCCGTGGACGTGCCCGTAATCCTCAACAGCGTGTTATTCGTCAACACAGAGGGCGCATTGGTCCCATACATCCACGATTGCCACCGCACCCTGTTACTCACCGCCGAGAACGTGAACCCCCACGTATCCGGACTCAGATTCGTAATACTGACACTCCACTTATGCGTCCGCCCATCAATCCATCCCATCGCCGCCACGATATTGACATTGCTCGATCCCAGCACCATCTCCGGCGAAGTCAGTTGCAACGTGTAATTCGTGCTGCCCGTCCCCGCCCCCGCAATGACCGCCGGCGTGTTGTAAGAAATCAGTTCCCCGACCGTCACTGAGCCAGCGATAGCATTTGTTACGGTAACACCAATGGCAATTGCGTATGGCGCGCTTACCGTATTGGAATTGCCTATTGTGGTTCCGAAATCACCGGATCCGGAGACAGTGTTATTCTTTCCTGCCAAGATTGCGCCTGCGTTGCAATTAGCAGCAATGAGATTAGCAAATCCTCCACCTATGAAAGCATTTGTGTCGCTCGACCCACTAATTGTATTATCCCGTCCTCCTACAATAACGCTGCTATCTGCTCCGTCCGATATTCCGTTACCCCTTCCTCCGCCAATGAAAGCATATAAAGAACCCGAGTTCGGGTTGGCGCCCATTCCATTCCCAAAGCCTCCAACGATACTGCTATAGTCACAATCCGCAGAGAAAGTGTTCTGACTGCCGCCGCCAAGAAATGCCCATTCACCATTGCACCTGTTAAGCTCGCCTCCTACCAGCACGGATTTCTCAGACGTTCCGGACGCTTCGTCGCCCAATGTGTTATTCACGCCTCCACCCATGAAAGCGAAGTTCTGACCTCCGAAGTTCAAGCCACCAATGCTCTGCGCTTGTCCACCTCCAATGAATACGTGCTGGCTTCCGCCTCCTATGTTGTGACCGGTTCCTCCACCTATGACCGAGGAATGCGAGTCCACGTGAATCTGATTGAAGTTGCCGCCCCCGATGACTGAGTTATATGCGTTCGTGCGAACGTAGTTATTGGTGCCACCTCCAATGAAGGACGCACCTGCATTGGTGAAAATGTGGTTCCCGACACCGCCACCAATGGTTGAAAAGACAGCGTTGGCAAGATTGTTGGAGCCTCCCAGTATTGAGCTTCCAAGCTGCACGTTTGCGTCTTCCCAATAGTTTGATTCCGCGATGTAGGGATGTCTCGCAACACCAACATTCCCAACTGACCCCACTCGCAATGATGCCTTTGCCGCAATGAACTCCATTCCTCTCCTTTGACCGCTGTTGGTATTCGGTGTCCCATTGGTCCCAACGTACCATTGACTTCCGGCCACTGGCATTCCGTGAAGAATCAATCTGTCTTCGTTCGTCTTCACGTCGATGGAACTGGTCGCCAGAAAGTTGCTCGTATTGGAAATGGACAACGACAAGCTATTACTGGTGTTCGCCACGATGTTCGTCACGAAGTTCACCACGCCATTGCTCACCGTCGTGCCCACCTGGTTGACAAACCCCGTGCTCGCCAGTCCATTGGTCGCCTGCGCCAGCAAACTCAGCGCCGCAATGCCCACGTTCGTCGGCACCGCAGCATTCGTCCGCCCGGCCACCAGTAGGTCCGTATCACTCAACGTCGTCACCCGCGGGTAACGGCTGATGCGCTCCCCCGGCGTCACCACCGTAGCCGCAATCAGCACGAGCGCCAGCGGCAGCGGCAGCAACGCCAGCAGCCAGGTAGGGCGCGCCGCTCCGCGCGCGCCGCGGCGGTCGCGGAGCGACCGCCCTACCCTGCCCGCCTTCCCGTCTTCTCGTCTTCCCGTTTTCATTCTTCGAGGATGGCCCCGGCGCCCTCACCCATGATCGCCCCCGGCACACCGCCCTCTTCCATGATGGCCGTCACCTGCTCCTGCAACTGCGTGTGGTTAATCCAATTCAGCCGCACGAACCCCTTGCGCGGTTCCGCCACGCCATCATTGAACCGCGCATTGATGGCCTCGCTCACATACCCCGGCGGCAACACCGCCGGGTGCAACCGCATGTTCACGCCAATGAAGCGTTCATCGCCATCGACGCGCGGCGCCTCATCCAACGGCCCGTATGTTCTAAAGCGTGGCATTCGTCAGTTGTTTTGGTAGGGCTCGCCGCTCCGCGCGAGCCGCAGTAGCCGGCGGTCGCGGAGCAACACGCCCTACCCGTTCACGCCGGCGCGTCCGGATTCAAATCATCCAACGCCTGGCTGGCGTTCTTCAGCGTCGTTGCTGCTGAGGCCAGCGCCGTGCCCAGGGACCCCAGCGCATTCACCTTGTCCAGCACCGCTTGGGGCACCTCGGGATCGTTGTCCGTAATGGCCTTGATGATTTCCGTCTTGGCCTTGTCCAGTTGCGTTCCCACCTGGCCCAGCGCGTCCACCGCGGCCGTCAGCCCATCCACGATCGGAGTCAATTGCCCGCTCAGTTCACTTAGTTTGCTCATAATGTTATCCAGTTTTCGGTTAACGACCCGCCACGGATTCAGCAGGTCAAGAATCTTGCTCGGTTGCTTTTCACGTTTCACATCTGCGTCCATCCGCGTTCATCTGCGGTTAGAACCGCAGTCGCAACCCACTCCCAAACTTGTATCCACTGTGCCCGCGCAAATCCGCGTCAATGCCTGCCTCGGCAAACCATTGCAGCCGCTTGCCGATGGCCACACCCACGCCCGGGTCGATGTGCCAGGCGTCGCGCTCCAAATCAAACGACCCCCCGATGAACGTGTACGGCTGCAACGTCTCCCACGGCATCCGCGCAATGAGCCGGCCGCCGATGTCCTGCACCGCGCTCCCCTCCGCATCGAGGCCCTGATGACTCAGGCGCAGGTCCGCGCCCCAATGCCGCGTCACCTGGTAACCCACACCAATGCCATAGCCATAAGTGGAATCTTTGAAGTCCGGCGTGCGCAGGCTCAGGAACGTATCCGCGTACAATCCCACTCCCTCGCCCCCATTGGGGGAGAGGGCTGGGGTGAGGGGGCTCGTCTCATCACCCGCCAATAGCGTCCCGGTCCAACACACCACCAGCACTGCCACCAACATCATCAGTTTTGTTTTCATCATTTTTGTTATTTGGTTCCTAACAATCACGGGCTCTCTGCGGGCGGCGTCCTTAACGCCTCCAGCGCCGCTTGCTGCTGCGCCAGCGTTGCCTTTGGCCACAGTTCGAGCATCGTCGAAAACCACTGGTCCTCCACATCCCGCGTCAACCGCTCCATGAATAGCGCCTCCACCGTCGTGTTCTGGTTGCTGGCCCACCGCACCAGGTTCGTGTACTTCACCTCTGCCATCGGCACCGTCACAGTGACGTTGGTCATCGCCAACACGGTCACCACCGCCAGCACCAGGGCCCCGGCCACCATCGCGATCTTGCGCTTCATAAACGTTTCCTTTGGTTTCCTTTTCGCGGTTTGCCTTTCGCGTGTTGCACTTCGATGTTAGGCGCCAGCGCCGGCCCTTGGTCTTCCGTAGCACGCTCTGCCGGACCTACCTGATAATACGGGCGGACATGCACCGCATTGGGCCGCTTCGTGCGCAACAGCGACCCCACAACCGCGCCGGCGTCCTCCGGCGTGCGCGGCATCGGCACGTGGCAACACCACTTCGCTGCCCATTGTTGTGGCGGCAATGCCTCGCGCCACTCGTACCAAATCTCGAAATACACGCGTCATCCCGTCTTGGAAGTCTTCTGGCCGAAGTAGAACGCCAGCGCCGCGACACTCATGCTGTAGAGCGGCTCACCCACATTGGCGAACGTTCCAACCCGTGACCAATCCTTGGTGCTGATTGCGTCCACCACCACTCCGGCCGTCACCATCACGTGCGTCATCACGATGGCCGCCACCAGCATGAACGCCAGCCACGCGCGGATGGACACGCCAAAGAACGTGCTATCCTTGCCGCTCCCGTTCGTCTCAGGCTTCACCATCAGCGTTGTGTCCGACTCACTCATTTGTTTTCACGATTCACGCTTCACGATTCACGCTTCACATCATCCGCCCCACCATCGTCAGCACCCTTTCAATGAGCAGCCCAACCACCCCAATCAAAATCGCTTGCTGCATCTTCTTGCGATTGCGCATCTCCTCGAGCAGACCGCGCACCGAATGCAACAGGCCATCGCGGTCACCGTTGCCGCGCAGAATCTGGTCGTGTTCCTTCACCATGTTGATTAAGTCCCGTTCACTCTCTTTGTTCACACATCGCCATGCGTCTTACAGCCCCGGTCGCACGTAATAATACGTCGCCACGATATTCGTGCCGCGACACTTCCCTTCCACCACGAGCATCGTGTTGTTCGTGAGCACTGTCGGCGCATTGGTCCCGCCACCGTTCAATCCCCACCAGCGCCACCGATTCGTCACCGAACTTACCTGGAATCCCCACGTATCCGCGCTGAGATTGGTGACATAAGCCGTAAAGGACCGCTGTAGGAGCGCCGGCGTCTCCATCACCGCCGAAATGTTTACGTTCGATGACCCCAGGAACATCGCCCCCTTGCTGGCCAGCAGCGTATAATTCGTGTTCCCATTGCCCGCGCCTGCAATGGTCCACAAGCCCAGCTCGTAATTGTTGGTGAATCCGCCCACGCCCATATCAACGCCGTTCGTTGCGTAAACTTTCCACGGCACCCTTGGGTCGCCGAAGGAGTCACCCATTGTAAATGGGTAAGGGGCGTTACCAAAACCACCGAACCGCATGGAGCCGAACTCGGCTCCAGAGGAACTCATAAACGAGATAGTTCCACCGTTATTTTCCCCCCTCAGCCTGAGTCCGAAAGGCAGTGCTCCCGGCGCTGGCGGCACTGGTATCGGGCTACTCCTGTCATAGATGGTGAAGCTACTGTTGGGTCCGAATACAGCCAGGTTATTGGAGACGTAGAGCGGGCCGTTGAACATGTTCGTGCGCGACATCAACCGCCCTTCATTGTCCATCGTCGTATCAAATAGCTTCGCCTTTTGCATCACGGCCGATGCGCAGAGGCGGTGCAGATTGTTCGACCCGTGCAGGCCATCGCCTGACCAGCCCATCGCTTGCATGTTTGAAAACGTACCGGACACGATAGAGAGGTCGATGAAGAACCTGTTATTGTCAGCCGCCACCTTTCGATACGCCGCATTGAACGTCACGTAGTCAAAGTTATTCACGGGGTCCACCGGCTTCGTTCCAACGAACAGAATATCGGTGTTCGTCAGTGTCAGGAACGACCGCCTGTTGAGATTCGAGACGGCCGTCAGGACATCCACCGTTGGGTCCACCGTCCCCTCCAGCGTCAGTAAATCGAGGCCCAAATGACGCAGGATCGGCTCTGATATTGAGGATGGCACGCCAGCCATGTCCTGCATGGTTGTGGCAGATTGATTGAGGTAAGAGACGCGCACTCCGGGTCCGTTAGTGGACCACAAATCAACACCTATAATGCTCACCAAGCCGCCCGCCGTTTGCACTATCCTGGCCGCATAGTAGCCTGGCAGCATGGCCACGTTCGTCACGCCACCCAGGTTCGTGCTCGCTGTCCCAGTCGCAATCCCTGTCAGCACATCGGCAAACGCCCCGCCGTTGGTTGCGAGCTGCATTTTGAACGTGCCGCCATTGGTCTGGAACAGGAACTCACACCCGAAACGGTCAGACCAAATGTAGGGAAAGCCAGTGAAGTTGCTATAGGTGACATCGCCGCCCGTGCCGACATCCACGTATTGCGCAAACCAGTTGGTCAACCGGGTGACATTCGTTGCTGCGGCCCCCAGCGTTTGGAATAGATAAACTCCGCCATTCACCGCCGCCCCGTTCCGTCCGTGGTATGAAGCGACCGATGCAACCAGTTCCTCCATCATCAGGCTTCCAATCGAATCCCCCAGCCAGCCAAACCGCAGTGGCTTGCTGTTCAACATCTGCCTGGCGACGTTCGGAAAGACTGGCAATGCATTGCTCTCCACGTAATAGATGCTCGCCATTTCGTTCGTTGGGATGCTCGACCATTGGTTGAGGTTTGTGCCGCTGACGCTGACACCGCCACCACCACTCACCGCACCGCCCGCATTCCCAGCGCCGAACAACAGCCCCAACAGACACAGGACCGCCAAGGCATACGTCCCCTTCGTCCTATTCGTCATATCCTCAGTTCGGTGAGCCATCATACAAAATGGTAATAATGAAACTGGCTGTTCCATTGGTGAGCGTGCGGTCCGTGGTTGAGGTTCCAATGGTCACCCCTTGTCCAAATGGAATGCCCGCTGGCTCCGCCCAGAAGCCAGCCGCGCCGGCCGTTATCTTCACTGGCGCCAGGCTCGGCAAACTGTTGTTCGCCACCGTGGCGCTGTTCGTGTCCGCCACATACAGATACAGGTCCGTCGCCGAACTGTTGTAGACCGTGATCGAGAACACGCGCGCCGGCTGCGTTGTCGCGTTCCAAAGATTGGTTGCGACCGGCGTCGTCTTCTTAATGCCCGCGATCTGCCGGTTCGGCACCACTTGCGCCATCGTGGCCAGCGCCACCAGGCAAAGGATGGGTAGAATGATTCTCTTCATTTACGTTTTACGTTTTACGTTTCACGCTTTTGGTAGGGCGCGTCGCTCCGCGACCGCCGCTCAGTAAGTGCGCATCGGTATCGGTGGACTCTTCCCCTGCTGCCGGTAAATGACTCCCGTCTCATCGTTCAAATTGGAATCCGCCAGCTCCATCGGCGCGCCCATCTTATCGGCCTGTCCATCGGCCATATACATCTTCGCCACGCCCATGTGCACGAGTGCTGGGTAGAACCACTCAGGAATCTGGACCACCTGCCACTTGGCCGGCGTATCCGTCGGGTCTTCTCCGGCGGTCGTGGCGTCAATGCAATCGTAGAAATTTCCGATGATGGTTCCGTCATTGTCCCAATACACCTGGTTGCCCACCGCATAAGTCAGCGTCGCGTCGAACAGATTCCCCTTCAGCCGCGGTCGCGGAATCCGGAACTGGACAAACACACGAATGGCATCCTCCAACACCTGAATCCCATTCTCCGAATTGTCCCAGGCCAACGTCTGCCAACGCGCATTCACCTTGGGATTGTTGTCCTTCACATCGAAGCAATCACCTATGACCGTCTCCGCAGCGCCCGAACCCGTCTGCGCCGGCTGCGTCTTGCTCACGTAACGGTCGAACGGCGTCAACACGCCCCAACGTTCATTGCCACCCGTGGCATCGGGGACAAGCGTCCCGCTGCTCGTGTGCGCCGTGTGACATTGATAGAACTGGTTTGTGACCGGATAGAACACCTTCTGGCCAACGGCATAGGCTGTGCCGCTCACCCAGTTCGAACCCGCATAAGTGGTCCTGCACACCGCCCATAGACTGCTCTGCTCGACGCCCCCGACGGTAGGACTGTTCCCAGCGCCGGTCGTTCCATTCCGCAGCGACTGGAAATATTGTTGCGTGGCTGAATCGTAAACCTCATCCGTCTTGTCGTACGTGGACGCCGCGAGCCAGTTCGCGCGAAAGTAGCGAAACTGGCCGCGCATCAATTCCGGCCACCACTCCGAGCGCCAGCAATGATTGATCGCCAGGTCCAGGCCGATGCGATACCGCGGGAACTCCTCTGTGTCCGGCAACGCATTCTCGCCGTCCAACAGCGCCTTCATCCCGCGCAAAATGTCTTCAGCATCGACGAGAGTCATAGGTCCTATTCGTCCTATTCGTCGTATCTCTTCCTGAATCGCGGCTCATTGCCGCTCCCGAATATGGCCACCTGCTGCTCCTGCCCTGGCTGATAGCCCACCATCAACTTCGTGCCGCCGCATTTCACACGCGTCTCCGGCGCAATCTTGCGAAAGTATTTCTTGAACCCTTCATCCTTCCAGCAGTCGAAGCCGTGCTTCATTCCCCAATCGTGATACGCCGTCGAGTGCACCCGCATCTGCAACTCGCCCATGCCATCCACGCTTTTGGCCTCGCGCATCTGCCGCGCCATCGCCTCCTGCTCCTTCTGCGCCTGGATGTGTTCGAGCAACAACTTGCGCCGCGCCAATTCCTCGAGCGCCGCGCACAGGCCCGGGTCCAGGTGCAGTTGCAGGTTTCTCATTCTACTCTTACTCCCACTCTTACTCTTACTCCTACTCAGTTGGGCGCGACGGGATGCACAAACAAACCCGCCGCGCCCATGGCACAGGGGCACTACCAATTGGAGAGCCGTGCGAACGGCGTCACACGAATCCAGATTTGCACCTCCGGCGTCGTGTTAATCAGCATGTTCGTTGTCATGCTCGCGTTCGATGTCGTGATGCTGGCCACCGTGAAGTTCGTGGCCGCGCTCAATATGATGGGCACCGTCAGGTTCGTGACGAATGCCAGTTGCGTTTGATTGCTTCCTATCGGGAAGTTGCTCAGGAACGCGTTGGTGACAATCGAACTGCCGGCGTTCAGGAACACGCTGTTGCTGCCCGCGTTTGCATTGGTCACGTAGAACGGTTGCACGATGTAAACGCCCACGCGGTCGATGACATCCCCCGCCGCTCCATTGCCAGAGCGCGGAATCAACCGATACAACGAATGCGTCAGCGTATTGGTCAGGTCCGAGCCGAACAGGCTGATCGCGTGGGTGAACCCCGTGCGCGCCTGCGTTTCGATGGGCAACACCTGCGCATCGAGCGCGGCCACCTTGAGCGGCGCAATCAGCGCCGTGAGAAAAGCCAGCAGCATAAGAGCCGTGGCGACCTGCTTGTAAAACCAGCGAATGGGTTTGTTCATAGTCGTTTCAGTTTTCGTCATTCGTCATTCGTCATTCGTCATTCGCCTTTGGCTTACGTCGTCGCCGCCATCTTGATGAACCCGCGCGTGTTCTTCGGGAAGAACGACCAGATCGAATCCACCAGGAAACGCGGACCACCGCCGCGATCCTCCAGCTCCTTCACACGCGGCTTGCGCTTGTGGGTCATCTCCAGCCATTCGTCGAGGAAGATGTAACCGCGCCGCAGATTCGCAGCGTCCGACCCGCCGAAGCGTGCCGAGGCGTTGAACAGCGACGGCAGAATGTCGATCGTGCCAAAGTCGCCTTTGAACACATCCACCACACTGCCGACCGTCCCCTGGTTCTGGTTGAACGCAGTCGTGTAAGCGCGAATCACCGTGGCGCTCGTGCCGCCGCCGGTCTGTTCAACGAACGTGCTGATGACGCGGCGCAACGTCGGACCAAACAATCCGGTGAAGGCGCCTTCCTTGCCCGTTTGCTGATACGAACTCTGCAACAGGTTGTTGATGATCGTCGGCGTGACGCTCGACATCGCCGTCGTGTCGATGCTCGCAGACGGTGGACGGAACCGGTCCGCCACAGGCAACACCGCTTGCGCGCCGTCGCCGGCCGCAGTAATCCACACACCCAGGCCACGCGGCTTGTACGGCACACCCGCCGCGCCCGCCTGATGGTCCTGGTCACCGCACATCGCGGCTTCAATCGAGCGACCGAGCTTCTCCAGCTTCTTCATAATCGACTCGGCTTCCTCACCGCGCGGCAGACCCGCCACGTCCGACACGTTCTCGGCCAGGTCCGACACCATCGCCGTGTCGCGGAACTTCGTTTGATACGACGACGCCAGGAAACGGTTCTCCGAGGCGTTGCCGAAACTGTCGGCATCTTCACCGTCATCGACCGCCAAATCGGCGTCGTTCTCGAAGTCATCCATTTGCCAGGAGAACAACATGTTGTTGCGGTCTGGCCCCTTCGGGATGCGGGCCAAGAGCGGTTTCGCCTTGGCATCCACACGGGCAATCAGGTCGGCCAATGCCTCCCGTTTGCCCACTTGATTTCGTTCAATCAGCATGAGTTATTTTCTGAAGCGCCGTAGCGGCGCTCTGGTGAGCGCCGCCATTGATTTCGTCATCTCGGTCTGGACTCGATCAGGTGCATCACCGCCTTCTTTGCGTCGGCGTGCGTCCCTGTTTTCATCACCTGACTGACCGCGGCTCTGCCATCCGTCTCCGCGCGTGCCGCTGGCAACGGTGCAGCCGCTGGACGCGCCGGAGCGCGCGCAGCCGGCGCCGATGGCCGATGGGCTTTACCATTCGTCCCGTTGGCACTTGTCGCCTTAGCTGCCGCCAACTGCTTTTGGTAAGCGAGATGGTCCGCCAGAATCAGGCGCATCCGTGGCATCTGGGCGAGCATCGGGAAGTTGCGAAACGCCGACTCGATGGCCACCGTTTCCGCGTTCCGCTGGTCCTTCAACCAAGGGTGCTGCGTCACGGCCTGCGCATCGAACTGCCGGCGCGCCGTCTCAGTCGTCTGCCGAAGCTGATGCAACTGGGCATTGGCCTGGTTCACCTCCCGCTCATACTTGCGCGCCTCTGCACGCAACTGCGCGATCGTGAACGTCTGGCCGCCCACCTCCATCGGTTGACCGGCCATCCCTTCCGGACTGGACAAATGCGCGTCAATCTGGCCCAACGCCCGCTCCCGCAGGTCGATGTCCTTCAACAACGCCTGCTCCGGCAGTGACGCCGGACCACCATTGCTGGTAGGGCGCGGTGTCCCCACCGCGCCGGACTCTGGACCATTGCGCTGCTCCAGCTCCTGCTCCAATTCCGCAACTCTCTCACTCAACCGCGCTTCGTGCGCGACCGCTTGCCGATGTTGCTTTGCGAACTTCTTGACTCGCTTATGGAATGAAGCCGGCCACTGTTTAGCCTTCGCGTGCGCGTCCAACGGCGCATCATCCAACTCCGCCAACGCATCCAGGTCTTCGTCGTCAGCCTCTTCGTCAGTCTCGCCTTCGCCTGCCGCTTCGCCCTCATCGCCCTCCGCAGGAGCGCCGTCCGCAGGACCGCCGTCCGCAGGAGCGCCGTCCGCAGGACCGCCCGCCGCAGGCGCATCGCCGTCCGCAGGACCGAGGTCAGCCAGGTGTGAATTATCGTCATCCGACTCGGCACCGACGGCGGACGCTTCAGGTCCATCGCCGCCAGCATCCTCGCCAGAATCGTCCTCCCCAGTCGCCGTCTCGGTAGGGCGCGTCGCTCCGCGACCGCCGCCTTCCGCATTCGGCGCCAAGGCCGTTAAATCTCCCGACAACAAGCGCAACGCCTGATCCCGGAAGTTGCCACCCAACCCGTCCGACGCCGCATCCGCAGCCGTTGGAGCAACTTGAGGTTGAGCAGTGGAATTAACCTTCTTTCTCTTCGGCACGCTGGGAACTGCAAGCGGAGCAGACGTGGACTCCGCCGCCAGTGCACTTGTAGCGGCGCTCTGGAGAGCGCCGGCTTGTGCATCAGCAGATTGTTTCTTTGCTTTAGCCATGCGATTGAAACGCAAGAACGACTGCGATCTGTTAAGGGATGAACCAGCCTTGAATTTTGGCGCATAAGCGCCGTCCGCTTAAACGCCGTCCGCAGGACCGCGGCCTGAAGGCAGAACAACCGCGCCTGAACTTACAATGCGCGGTTTACGACGAGCCATTGCGACCCGTCAATAGCCTCTTGGGAAAGTGGACTGCTTTGGACTAATGTGGATGAAGATGGGCGAAGATGTCACTCTGGCAGATACAGCCTAAACTTCACTGGTCGAAAAGCCGGAACCCATGTGTCGTTGGATTTCCAGCCTGCGTAATTCGCAGCCTCGTTTTCACTCCTCTTCCTCCGTTCTCGCCTTCATCTTCCGTTGCCGCTCCTCGCTGGCGCTGACCTCCGGCCACTCCTTCCACTTGCCAGACCGCAGGTCCGCCAGCTCACTCCACAAATCGCGCAAGCCGCGCTCACGTCCAGCCCAGCCGGCGCGTTTCTCCTCCGGCGTGTCCGGATGCGTCACCGCGTCATTCGCCTCGGCAATCGCCAGTTCGAAGCGCGCCCGCAACCCCTGCCACACCGGGCCCTGCTCCGGCACCGCCATCAACGCATCAGCCGCCTGGCTGATTTGCTTCAGCCGCTGTGCGTCACCCGGCGCCTCCGCCGTCAATTCATCCAGGGTTCTCATTGCTTCAACAATCCCTCCTTGACCACTTCGCTGACGCTGGTCACCGTGTGGTCCACTTCCGCGCTCCCACCGAACACCGGCAACTCGACCAATATTTTGACCCGCTTGGTGTGTGGCTGCTTCTCTTGCTTTGGCAGTGCTTGGGCAATCAACCATGTCTCTGCCTGGTCCTGCCAACCCGGATACAAATCAATCCACAACTCCACTTGCTTCGTTTTCATTCGTTTGGCCCTTCACGCTTCACGCTTCACCATTCACCATTTGCGCCGCACTATCAGGAACCACCCCCAACCTGCCCACCTGCTTGTTCTGCTGCTGCGTGACGCTCTGTTGCAGGTTCTTCACATACTTGTCCAGACGCGCCTTGAACAGCGGATCCTGCTCGCCATTGCCCTCCGGATTGATCGCCTGCACGTAACGCGGATTCGACTTCAGCACCTGGTCCAGAAATTCCAGCTTCATCTTCGCCGTCGGGTCGCTCTCCACGTAATCCGCCTCATTGCCCGCGAACATGCGCAACACCTCCGTGTCCACGTCGCGATACACCCGCCGACTGGCCCCCTCCTTGTCCGTCAACAACGCCTGCGCGTACGTCGGGTCGATCGCCAGCACAATCATCCGCACCAACGCGCTCAAATCCAGCGTGCCCGCGCGGTCCAACGGCACCGCCATGTTCGACACCGCCTCCAATTTCTTGAAAACGAATTCCATATCGAGGTCCTTCACATCGAAGTAAAGACTCACGTCATACTCGCCCTCAATTTCCTCCGGCGTCTTTGGAAAATTCACGTCACCAGCCGCGATCCGTTGCAACTCCTGCTCATCCGCGTGCTCCTGAATCAACTCCCAGTAATACTTGAACATCACCTGGCACGAACCGAGGAACCGTCCCGCCAACGCCTGCAACTTCATCTGCCACTTCGCCGGCAAAACATTCTCCGTCATCAACCCAAAATAATTGTCCAACCGATACTGCGCGCTCTTGATCAGCTCAAAGCCCAGTTGCGGATTGCCCGCCGCCAGCTCCGCGCGCCGCACACCATCCGGCACACGAATCGGGATTTGCGAACCTGGACCCGCCTTGTACTGCATCGCCAGCCGATTGCGCACCAGCCACGGCGGATTCAACTCCAGATCCGCGCGGTCCGTGAGCTGGTCATGCGTCCGCTTAATCAACTGCTGGTCCGAACCCACCAGTTCAGGAATGCCAAAATTCTGATGGAAATTCCTGCGCTTCTTCTGCCACCGAAACGGAAAGAACCCATACTTGGAACCGCGCAACGGATAATGCTTGGCCCACATTTTATCAGTCCCACCCGTCCCACTCGTCTTATGCAGCAGGTGCGGACTCAACACCGTGCACCAAATCTGCGGCACACCCTCCGGTGTCGTGTAACGCGCGTAACAATGCAACACCTCGATGAGCGTGCTGTGCCGATTATGCCGCTGCACATCGAACGACTCCGTGTCATCGTCCAACTCCACGTCATTCATCTGCACCTCACTGCCCCACTCCGTCACCTGGCCGGCCGTCTTCAACACCGCGTCACACCACTCCGGATTCCACCCATCCGTCACCTTGTTCTCCATGATTTGCGCCGGCGTCAGCCACTCCCGCACGATATGCCACGGCGCCACCTCCGGATCCGTCATCTCCGGCGGCCCAAAATAATCGTAACCCACCTCGCGCGCCGTCGCGCACGGCGCATTCTTCGACAAATACGGCGCTGGAAACTCCGTGTAACCCTCCTTGCGCAACTGCCTGACCGCCTTGCGCGCCTGCGCCGTCGTCAACTCATAATTGTTCAGCCAACTGTCGCCGTACTCATCACGTTCCATGTGGAACAATTGACCCGCCAGCGCCTTCGCAATCCGCTTGAACACCTCCACCGCCTCATCCTCACGCGCCGGGTCAGCAATCAACTCCGGCACACTCGCAAACATCGCCAACGCCTCAATCACCTCTGGTGGTGGGCCGCCGACCGCAGGTCCTCCCTCGCCCCCGCCGTCCGCAGGACCGGGGGAGAGGGCCGGGGTGAGGGGGTTCCCCATCCCTGCCAGCGCCTGCTCCGCCCTCTGCGCCGCCTCAATCAACGCCTCACCCTTCACCTCCACCATCTTCATCGACACGCACTTGTCCCAATACACGTGCCACATCGCGTTGCCGTAATTGAGCCCCGTCTGCCACAACAACTCCGCCTCCTCGTTCAACACCTCGCGATCCCGGTCGATGTATTTCAACAACACCTTGCGCGCATTGGCCGCCTTGGCCAAATCCTCCGCACCCGTCGGCTTCATCGCGAACTGCGCGCGGGCAAACGCACTATTCAACACCGCCCCCAAGTCCTCGATGATGCCGTCCGCCGTGTAAATGCGCCCGTCCCAGGCATCCTCATACGGCACCGGGTCCTTGCCCAACGCGCTGCGATGCTTCTTGTAATCCGTGGACCGCCCGGTCCACCGACAATACCGGATACGGTCATTGCGCGTCTTGTTGACACTCGATTGCGCCAGCCCGCCCGACCGTTCGAACTCTTTTATGATGCGTTCGACCGGCGGCGTCTCACTCACTTGCCAGACATTTTCAGCCAGGGGATCAGGTAATGTAGTCATTTAACTTTGGATTTACGATTTACGATTTACGAAAATTTGTCCCATTCGTCTTCTCAGTCCTATTCCCGTTGGAAAACTCCGGCCCCAGGAACTGCAACACATCACTCTTGCGATAAATGCCCGCGCCCATGCCCCTCACTCCCTCTCCCCCATTGGGGGAGAGGGTCGGGGTGAGGGGGCGCCCTTTCTTGGCCCGCTTTGACGGCAGCCTCATATACGCGATACGCCGCGCCGGCACCCGCTCCTCGAACGACCCCACCACATACCGCATCGCCTCGATACACTGGTCACTGAACCCCAGCGCCAACAAATGCCGCCGCCTCAAATGCGTCAATGGATGAAACTCAGCGGGTGTCATTGGTCCTATTTGTCCCATCCGTCACATTCGATGAAGCTCCGGATGAACTCCGCCGCGACTTGCGGCACGATTGCATTGCCGTAACCGCGCAAGCGGCGCTGAACCATATCAATAATCGTTCTTCTTCTAACTTCTCGAAGAAATGAGTGTTTACTTCTTGCCGGTTTTCTTCTTTTTCACGCGGTATCACCTCCTCTCGGTTGGCTTTATGGGCGTTCATTCACGTTTCACGTTTCACGCATCACGCATCATCACTCCCCCACTCCCCCGCCCCCTTCACCCGAAACGTCTCCGGGCTCACCTCCACCAGCTCCGCGCTGGCCATGTAACGCAACACGTCGATGACATCCTTGCACGCGCCCGTTTCCCCCGCCTTGCCCGTGTAATTCTGCAACGCCCAAATCACCTGCAAACAATCCTCACACACAAACAACCGCGGCATTTGAGTAATCCTACCGCCCGGTAGGGCGTCTCGCTCCGCGAGCGCCGCATCCGTCCCCTCCGTCCCATCCGTCCTATGCTCACGACGGTACTCTAAAAGATCGCGTATCAAATCCAGGTCGATGCGCTGCCCACTGGCCATCGTGAACTCAATCGCCGGAAACTCTTCCTTTGTCTCTTCATCCACGTGTTCCTCAGCGAACGCCTGCACCGTGGACAACTGGCCCTGCTCCTCGATGTGCGGCCGCGGCGCCGCCCGCGAATCAATGATCCGCTCAAACACACCCTCATCCGCCACCTGATCTTTTGTGAGCCCTTCCTGCAACCGCCGCCGATACGGGTCACGCTCGGCACCCGGAAGGAATTCCCTCTCCCCCGCCGACCGCAGGTCCGGGGGAGAGGGTTGGGGTGAGGGGGTTTGTTTCACACTCCACGTCCAGCTACCAACCGGTTCGGATTCGCTTCTTGAGACTGCGCCGCGCAGTCGTTGTCACGCGCCATCCGGATTCGCTCATCCTCCCGAGCTGGCCTCGGCGCCTCGGGCACCTGGGGCCCAGCCGTCCACCGGCTGTTCACCGCCTCCGACAAGTACCGCTTCTGCGTTGACGGTGGGTCCGTGAGATATAGCTTCAGCTCACTGCAAAGCTGGTCCACATTCGAGAATACCACTTCCTGGCAGCCCACTTTGGCCTTCCAGCCATTCAACACCAGGCTGATGACTACTGAGTTCGCATCCATTTGTTTGTTGTGCCTTTCTTTGTTTGTTTTTGTTTGCCGTGTTCACTCCTCGGTCGATTTGCCGAGGAAATCTACCTGCGTCGAAATAGCCACAAGCAACGGGTCAAGCTGCTCGTCCATCTTTCGCAACCAATGCTGGAACGTCACAAACGTCCCGATCGTCCGCTCCACACATTGCTTCTGCTCCCCGAGACTCGGAAATTCTTCACGCTTCGCTCGCACCCGAATCCCTACGTTCCCATCGGCTTGCTCCTCAAATCGCGCACATGACCACGACGCCTCGACATTCATCCGCCAATCGCAATGCGTCGCGTTGCCGACAATCACAAGCCCAACCATGTCGTGCTTCTTCAGCACCGCACTGATTTCGTCCAACACTGGCAGGATGTCTTTATTCACGATTCAACGTTTCACGTTTAACGCCTTCACCCCCTCAATTTCCTTCCATAACCGCTTATACCCCAGCACACCCAGGTTCAAGTTCGCCTGCGCTGGACCCGGGTCCCCATCCCAACCGCGCCGCTGCAACTCGTTCGTCTCCCGCTCCGTCTCGATCGCCCACTCCCCGTACGTCTGCGCATCCGGCCAATCCCGATACACGTAGTACTCGACACCCCGCGGCCCGTTCACCACACGCACCCAAATCGTAAACCACGGCCGGTCATCATGCGGGTCATTGATTTGATAATTCGTTCCGCGCGCCGGCAAATGCTCCCGCTTGACAATGTGCACATCGCAGAACGTGCCGAACTGCCGCGCCACAGCGTCCCGCGCGTAACCGAACGCCATCCGCTCGATGTAATCGGAAATCTTCCCCTCACAATCCTTGCGCACGATGTCCGAGTAATTGTTGAAACTCTGCGCGCTCCAATGATGCCAAATCGCTTTTGCCCGCGGCCACTCACAGCGCGCCAACACCGGCATCCTACCGCGCGGACACCCCTTGACGTTTGCCGTGAACCCGCCGAACGGTGGCACCAGCACTCCCTCGCCCCCACTGGGGGAGAGGGCCGGGGTGAGGGGGATCGGAACATTCACCGCCGCCGTCCGCTCGATCCGCGCCACGCCCACAACGGTCTTGATGCTCGGCGTCATCCCACGAATCGGCGTGAACGGCCACAACAACTTCGCATTGCGATACCGCACACGACGCGCCAGCGGCCGGAACCACGACAACGGCATCGCCTCATCCGCCACCGCGCCGACGTTTTGAATGAACTCCAAATGCTGCTGTAGCGGCGCCTCGTCAGAGCGCCGCACTTCTTCCGGCGGTCTGACGACCGCCGCTACAGACCCCGGCCTGCGCCTTCTCTTCAAATCCAGCACCGGATTCCCCGCCGCCGTCCGCCCGATGGTCCGCAACCGCGCCCCCAGCTCACGCCCCTCGAGTTGCCCAGGATCGGATTTGTAACTCTTAAACTGAATAATCGACGAACCCTCGTAACCGATGATGTTCCCGTGCTCATCCTCACGCGGCCCGCTGGGAATCACCAGCAACCCCTCCGTGAACCCGTTCGCCTCCGAATAATTCACCTTGTATTCCACGTGCCGTTTGCCGTTCAACTTCGCGATATACGGCTTGAGAAACTTCCAGACCAGCCGCTGATGAATGCCCACCGAATTGTCATCCGTCTCCGCCAACAACCAGCCCTCGTAACCCGCGTAAGCGCGCGCCGCTTCGCACAACGTTTTCACCGACCACCACGTTTTCGCCGGACCACGATTCCAGCCAAAGATGCACAACAACTCCACATCCGGGTCCGCCAACTGCTCCTCGTTCAACTTCCAACAATCCAGTTTGAACCCGTGATACAGCGGGTCCTCCTCCGCCCTCCGCAGCAAAGTTGCACGATTGCGCAGATATTCCGTGTAAAGCTTTCTGCCCTCGTCATCCTGCGCCGCCCGCAACGACGCCAACTCCGACGGCAACGGCAAACACGGATGCGCCTCCGGCAATGGCAACGGCTCGATGTCCGTTGAATCGTTGAATCGTTGAATCGTTGAATCGTTGTCAGTCATTCACGTTTTAACGTTTTAACGTTTCACGATTTAACGAATTCCCTCGCCGCTTCATCAATATCCCTCAACCGCACCACCGCCGCCAGGTCCGTCTCACACCCACTCTGCCACCGCAACAAATCCAGCGCCGCCGTCGCCTCGATGCGCAGGTGCTGCGAGTCCTGCGAAGCAGAAGCGCCGTCCGCAGGACCGCCGTCCGCAGGACCGCCGTCCGCAGGACCGCCGTCCGCAGGACCGCCGTCCGCAGGACCATCCCAATACTCCGCCGCCCTTTGCAGCAGCCACGGCAACGCCGCCGGCTGGCGACTCCCCCACTCCACCAACAATAAACACGTCGTCGCAGAAAAGTTCGGCAACTTCTCCCGCAACGGAATGTCCGCCTCTGGTCCAGGTGCCGTGTTGAATGGATGCTGACTCATGCGACCGTGGCCCGATCCGCGCGCTTCAACCACCCTTCGCGATTGTCGCCCAGCCGCGCATTCATTTCTGATGAAGTCTCAGGGTTCAAATGCATGTCATTCACGAGCCGCAGGTAAGTCTTATGCCACCACATCCGAATTTGGTCCGTCGGGTGCCTGTAGCCCAGAATCTCGGCTGCATGGAGAAAGTGCAGTTGGAAGTGGTGCGGTATCGCATCCAGCTCACGCAGATACTCGTCAAGCAACCAATCCATCGGTTCTTCCCATCCCACCTGCGGCGGCGCCGGCAACGATGGCCCAGTGAACGACCCTCCATTGTTGTCGTAAGGATTATCCAGCACACGCCCGTCCATCGCGGACAACAACACACACCGCCGGAACCAGCGGAGCAGCATCTTGACGCCGCCGTATTTCGGAAGCCCATCCGGCCCCCTGATTGCCGTTAACAACACCGTCTGTTGCATCAAAGGCAGCGCGTGCGTCCACTCCTGTGTTACTGGTTTCGTCGTCATAAATTCGCGTCTATTCGCGTCCATTCGCGGTTAAAGCATATCCTCCGTCTTCGCCTTCCGTTCCCCCTTCGCCGGCGCCTTCCACCCCTGCGCCTTCTTCCACTCATTGAAATCCTCGAAGTGCGTGCTCGCCCGGTGAAACAACAACTCACAATCCCCCGTGCTGCCGTCCCGGTTCTTTTCCACGAGCAGGTTCACCCGACGCGGCACCTGCGACCAGTCCATCTCGCCCTTACTGTCCTTGAACTTCGCCTGCTTGATCGCCTCCCACTCCTCCTCCTTCTCGCCCTCCAGCTTCGGTTCGTATAACATCATCACCACGTCCGCGTCCTGCTCCACCGCGCCGCAATTTTTGATGTCCGACAACTGCGGCCGCCGCTTGCGCTCCGCTTTTTCCAGGTCCCGATTCAACTGCGCCAGGATGAAGAACGGCACATCCAGCTCGCAACCCAGCGCGGCGATCTCAGCCGAAATCTCCTCCATCTCCGCCACCCGATCCGGCGTGCGATAGCGCCGCCGGTCCGTCTTCACCAGTTGCAGGTAATCCAGCACGAACATCTTGATGCCATGCTGGCGCACCAACCGCCGGCAACGCGCCTTGAACATCTCGATCGTCAACCGCTTCGTCCCATCCACCCAAATGCTCCCCAGGCCGATCTCCGTGGACGCCTTGTGCAACTTCTCGAAATCACTCGCCAACGCGAACCCCGTCCTGAACCGCTGCAAGTCCGCCCCGCTGCGCTGGAACAACGCACGCCGCACCAACCGCACCGGCGACATCTCCAGCGTGAAGAACGCCGCCGGCCGCCCCCTGTGCTTCTCAAACCAGACGGTGCCATCCTTGCTTTGAACAAATCTTCCGTCATTCGTCATTCCGTCATTCGTCATTTCCGTCGGAACGACGGAGTACCACACCCCATCCAACGCCACGTGCAGACAAAAATCCAAACCCAGACTCGTCTTGCCCATGCCCGGCCGCGCCGCCACCACGATGAAATTCCCGTTCTCACCCCCCAACCCGCCCGTCACCTTGTCCACGTACGGCAAGCCAATCGTCAGCCCCGTGATTTGCGCCGCCCCGCGATGATACTCCTCGAGCCGCCTCAGATTCTCGACCACCAACTCCTTCACATGAATCTCCGCCGCACCCGATTTCTTCTCCGACAACGCCAACACCTCCCGCTCCAGCCCCGCCACGATTTCGGTAGGGCTCGCCGCTCCGCGCGAGCCATCGGCAGGACCATCAAACACTTTTCCAATCGCCTCCGTACACATCCGCAGCACCTGGCGCAACGTGAACTGCTCCTCCAAAATATCGACGTAATACGTCAAATTCGCCGCACTCGGCACCGCATCCGGCAAACCCGCCAGATACGCCAACCCGCCCACATTTTCCAACTCACCCGCGTTGCGCAGAAACTGCACAATCGTCACCGTGTCGATCCCCGACCCGCCGCGGTAAAGCTCATCCACCGCCAGCCACACATTGCGATTCCGCAGTTCATAGAACCACATCGGCGACACCCCCCGCTCCTCACACGCGCTCAAACACTCCGTCGGCGACAACAGGATGCAGCCAAGCACCCCCATCTCCGCCTCCGGCGAATGCGGCGGCAACCGGTCGTCCTGCGGACGGCGCTCTGGACTGCCGTTGGTAGGGCGCGGTGTCCTCACCGCGCCGCGTGACTCATTCACCGGCACCGCATTCTCAAACGATTCGTCACTCATCAGTCCCCTCCGTCCTCTCAGTCCTATCCGGCAATGGGAACCTCGGCAGCGTCCCGTCACGCTCACAAGCCCTCACCGCCCATTGGCGCAACTCGTCATAATCCCGCTCCACGCGCCTGAGCTTGTCGCGCAGTTTTTCCCTGAACCCGTCCGACCTGGCCCGCAACTCTTCTGCCTCCTCCGCACGGACCCGCAACGCGTTCCGCTCAGCAATCAGCAATTCAATTTCAGCATCCTGGCTCATAATCACGCTTCATCCATCAGCTTTTGCACAACCCACAGCACCCCAGGTCCGCCACAATGCGCCGTTCCAACGAACCCAACTTGTCCCCCTCCTCAATCACTGGCTCCTTCAACGCCACCACCCACGTGCGATTGCCATTCCACTTGGTTGGCAGCATCGTTCCGTGCAACGCCCCGGGCCCACACAACTTCAGCGGTCCCTCCACACGCTGCACAGCGCCGACCGCCACCGGCCCACCGTCACCACCATTGGCCGGAAGTCCATCCTCCGTGGAATTCCAGAAGCAAAGCCGTTCGCCCTCTTGTGGGCGGAAAGCTGACACCAACTGGTCGAAATAATTTTGCGCGTTTTTTTCGTAGCCGGAGCCGGAGCCGTAGCCGTCGCCGTAGCCGTCGCCGTAGCCGTAGCCGTAGCCGTAGCCGTCGCCGCAGCCGTTGCCGTCGCCGTCGCCGTAGCCGCAGCCGTTGCCGTCGCCGTAGCCGTAGCCGCAGCCGCAGCCGTCGCCGTTGCCGTTGCCGTTCACGGCGCCCACCCGCACGCGGCCACAGCCGCTCTGGCAACGCCGGTGGCTGCGATCACCTCGCAGCAATCCAGCACCGTGACCTCCTCCACGGCCCCTGCCACGCGCGAATACTCCGCCACACAACCCTGGAGCGCGAGTTCGCTCGTCGTGTTTGCGCCCCCCCAACGCCAGATCTTTTGCGCGTCCTTCAGCGTCACTTCCCGCCCATCACGCTTCACCAGCGTCCCGATCCAGACGCCGCTCATGTTGCTGCGCACGACCACATACTTCACATCTAGGTTTTCCTTGGTTGCCATTCCTCTTGCTCCTTCAGCTTCGTTGCGTCACCGGAGCGGTCTCCGGCAGCGAGTAGATGTACTCATACACCGGCGGCCCATCGAGTCCAGTCCCCGGCAACTGCACGCGCGTCTCGATTACACTCGACGGCGGATTCAGGTGCCAGCGCAGGGCCAGCTTGAACGACTCCAATTCGTTCATCGTGTAGCGCTCACCGAGCACGCGCTGCGCCAGCGTCGTCTGCCCGCGCGCTGGCCCGTTCTCGCGAAGCTCGCGCAGCACCCGGCCCACCATCGTCAGGCTCGACTCGGTCACTTCCCACCCCGACGGGTGAGTTCCGCGGCCAGCTCATCACGCTCGCGCTCCACTCGGCGCAGGATCTCGACCGTCTTGCGCAGCTGAATCCGCTCGTGCTCCAAGCAGCGTTCGGCGAAGTCCGCTCGCTCGGCGTCGCTCTCGCCTCGTGCTGGCCCTCGGAATGTGGCCGGCACTACCCGATCAGCAGTGCGCATATTGTATGCACGACGCTCCTCACGGAGCCGAGCCAGATACGGGTAGGCCGTCACGACTTGACCTCGATGGTGCTATCGGTGATGTGCCCAATGACGGTCCCGAACGGGTACTGCGCTGCGGGAACCATCTTCTTCTCGGCGTCGGCAGTGCTCTCCCAGCTCGTACCGATGAGCGGGCCCAAGAAGACCGACCGAATGCGCCCGTGCTGCGGGTCGTCGTAGCCCGCGTAGGTGGCTGTCCACCACGGCGTTTCGAAGCCAGCGTGTCCTGCGTAGATCGATACTCGTGCCAATCATTGCTCCCTTCTCACGATGAGCGGCAGATATGAGATGAAGCCCTTGCGAGGCCCACGCCGCTGAACCTCACGCACCCACCGCTGCTGCCATGTCACGCGCCACCAGCGCAGGTACCCACCTGGCCAGCGCTCTGCTGCCCATGGCTTCTGCTCGCGCGTCGAGCGCTCCTCGCACCAAGCCTTCAGGTCACCTGCGCACCGATCGCGATAGTCGTGTTCCTTGCATGACTTCGAGCAGAAGTGGGGCTTGCGCCCAGCGCGCCATGGGCGCTCGAATACCTTCCCGCACCGCTCTAGCTGACAGGTGTACGCGACCATGACTACCGGGTTAGTGCGACTGTCCACACCCTTGGCCTGTCATAGTCCGGGTCCGCGCGCAAGCCGTTTCTTTCAGCCAACCGATCCAGGCTCCGGGTCTTGGGGCACGACGATGAACTCGCGGTAGCGCTGCTGCCCGCCGTACTTGCGCAGCGAGGCTGGAACCCACTCAACCACCCCCTCCTGCTCGAGCTCCTCGAGCGCCTGGTAGATCCGGTCTGGAGATGGCCTGGCCCTTGCATTCCAGGTCTTGGCCAGGTCCGTCACCCGGCGCCGATTCGTTTTTTTGATCGGGGACACCCAGGGGAGGTGCCGGCGCACATGGGCGAGGAGGGTGGCCAGGGGGGCCACCGGACGCTCGACGGCCCTAACCCCGCGTAAGGCCCGTACATATATATAAAGAAAGAGATCATTTATTATACGCGTGAGGGGTAATGCACCTCCCGTGCCATCCCGGACCCCCGTTCCCCGAGTCCCCGAGTCCCCGATCGTGGACTCGTCCTCAG
>Ga0207428_10000578_pt1 | contig 43283 bp, 38 predicted proteins | sample RhiMethybrSRZTD1_FD_187600 | JGI IMG/M metagenome (GOLD analysis project Ga0207428, IMG submission 187600) | Populus rhizosphere microbial communities from Tennessee, USA - Rhizosphere MetaG P. TD hybrid SRZTD1 (SPAdes) (version 3) | ecosystem: Host-associated > Plants > Roots > Rhizosphere >...
ATACTCCCGCACCCGCGCCGGAGCCGGCGCCGACCAAAGTGCCGGAAAAGGTGCCCGAAAAAGTAATCGCGTTATGAGTTCGCGCCGCCTCATCACGCCCCCGAGCCTAAAGGACACGGCATCGTACCAACACGCGCAAGTAGTCTGAAAGGGGTCAGGCGGAGGCCAAGCGATGTCCGCTTTGGGTCAAAAGCAGACATTCGCGCCGCAATAAGGCATGTCCGCTTTACCCCCAAGAGCGGACATGTGCGATGCAACTAAAGATGTCCGCTTTGGGCCAACCTGTGCGAACCGACGACGCGGCATACCGGTTGCGCTAGGGAAAGTTATTCGCCGCCAAAGTGTGCAGCCATTTTTACGGTGGACGACGTGCCAGCCGTCACCGAATGGCGGGCAAGGCCCGTTGTCGTCGTCGGCGGTGCGAACGTGCTCGATCAGCATGACATTCACACGGGACCGTTTGTGGTCACGGCCGCGAGCGGCGACAGCGCAACGCCGCGGCGCGGCCTGCTCGCGTAGGTTCTCCAGAACATCATCGTCGATCTGACGCGCCAGTTCGGCCTGCGCGTTCGCCATCCATTCGGCCTTGGCCTCTTCGACCCGCTGTTCGAGCGTACGATCAAAGTACGGATCGAACGCGTGATGCACGATCTCGCGCAAGGTGTCCGGTTGCAGCGTGGCGAGCGCATCGATTTCGGTCTGCTCGACCCCGAATGCCTCGCGCCACTTATCCGCACGCTTCTCGGTTTCTTTTAATGGTGTCGATGGCAGGCCGAGATCGCGAACCTGTTCAACGGTCAATGCAACCGACACGACCTCAAAGCGTAAATCCGGAAACAGGAGATCGCGCAACGCCTGCAGCTTGCGCGCGATGCTCACCGGCATCTGGTGTCCGGCGGGATCGCAATCGGAAATCGTGAAGACGATCAGCGGTCGGCCGTCGCGATCCGCATCCTTCGCGATCCGATAGAGTAGCGTGTCAGAAATTTCGCCGGTCGGTAGGTACAGGTCGGCTTCGTAAAAGTCTGCCAACGGGAGCAACGTATCCTCCAGCGACCCCTTCTCGCCGAAGATGACGAATTGAAAGGCTTGCCTTGCGACAAATCCGGCGGCACCCGGCGCAGGATCGATGTCCTCGACGGCAGGGATGTCGATGTCGAGACCAATCGAAACCCATGCCTCGGGACTAACCCTTGCCTTACGGCGAATGATCGGTTCGGCATTGCGGTTGTCGGTGATGCGCTCGAACGGAATGTAGGCCAGCCAGCGTCCTGCTTTCCCGGCAACGCCCGACAGCCACAGCCAGTCGTCTTCGTTGTTGCGGAAAATTTCCCCGTCCGGTTTGCGCACATTACCCCGGGCAACAATCGCGTAGTGAAGCCCCCGCCAGTGTGTCCGCTTCGTCCTGCCGAAGAAGCGGTTTAATTGCGCCGCGGCCCATTCGCCGTCGCGGTGCCCTGCCGGTGTGTCTAGGCGGTAAGGGTCAACTTGGGCCGACAGTACCGTGAGGTCGCCGCGGCTATCGCCGTTCGCTGCATGGGCGGCTTCCAGAACGGCGCGGAGAACTCCATAATCTTCTTTCTTCTTGCCGCGTTGGTTGCGGCCTTTACGTGTGCTAGACATTGATCCACCTGTGAAGTTTGCAAAGTTGAAGATCGCGGAACGGGGACCAGCCCGTCCCAAAGCAAAGCCGGGGCCTCACGGTCCCGGCGGCTTGGTGTCTGCATCATCGGATTGGGAACGGCGGCGGCGACCGGAAGTCGGTGGTCGCGGTGGTGTCGGTTTCGGCGTTACTGGCCGACTGTGCAACCAGTCATCGACCTCGTCCTCTCCCCATGTCCTTGAATTCGGCCCGGTCAACTGCCCACGCGGAAACCCGTGGAGACGAATCCAATTGCCGAGGGTGGTGCGATTTCTGACGATGCCGCGATGGCGAAGGTCGGAATAACGCAGGCGCTTATGCATAAAAGCCTCCAATTTCGGAGGCTTCTTTATTGAGCGCGTTTTAGCGGATTGTCATACCGCAACATCCGTCCGACGAATTATGCGGTACGTGCCTAATTCGGTCGGTGGGGCCGGGTCGCACCGTCCTTGCGTTCGGCCCGGATGCGTTCGACGGTGCGCTCGTCTAGCTCGAATTCCTCGGCGACCAGACGGCAGGCCGTCATCGGGGCGTCAGGATCACCGCGATGTTCGGGGCGAGCGTATTCGGGAAAGCCGTAATCGTCGCGGACAATCTTAACCAAGACCGAAATCGCTTGATTGCGGAGGTCGATATCTTTGGAACTAGCCCCAGATTTTCCCCTCGGCGGCCCGTCGAGGAAATACTCCCAGACAAAAGCATGGAAATCGTCGGGAACATTCATCCCGGCGCGCCGGGCACCGCGGCCATAGATGCGCAGGATATCCAGCGTGTCCTTGTCGCCTTCGCGGGTGGCGGCGAGCAGGAAGTTCACGTCCTGCTGTTCAAGGACGGCACGAAAGAGGCGCCGGTTGCCTTGTTTGGAGAATAGGTCTGGGAGGTTTTTGCGGGCCTTGCGTACCGCCATCCGTGCAGCGCGTTCGCGCTCGTCCATTAGGCACCTCCGCAGGGTGCGTTCCGCAGGGTGGATCGACGCGGCGGCCCGGTGCGGTCCGGGTATTCGGGAGCTAACCTAGCCGCGTCTGCGCCGACAGTATCAGCGCCGCCTGCGCTTCGCGAGCGGAGTTACATTATCCCGCGGATGCACAATGCCCTCGATCAGGGTGGCGAGCTTGCCCAAGGCTGCCGCCTTCTCCGCTCCGTAGTGGTGGCGATCATAGGTGCCCTCGACGCCGACGATGGCATGACCCAGCACGCGCTCGGCGATGTCAGGACGGACGCCGGCGCGGCTCATCAGCGACCGCGATGTTCGGCGCAAATCGTGCAACGTCCAGCGCGGCAGCGGCGGCAGCAGCGCATCGAAGCCGGGCTTGGCCTGCGAATTGTTGTAGGCGTTGCCGCTGCGACCGGCGAACACGAACGGATTATTTCCGACTCGCGGCTGCGCCCTGATGATGGCCAAGGCCTGCGAAGGAAGCACCAGAGATCCGGCGTTGCCCTTCTCGCGCTCGTCGGTATCAATCATCCAGACGCCGTCAACAATGTCGGCAAACTTCATTTTGCTGACCTTGTCGCGCCGCTGCCCCGTGCACAACAACAACTTGACGATGGCACCGAACTGGCCGCCCTCGTCGGCGGCCTTCCAGACCAGACGCAGTTCGTCGTCGGTCAGAATCCGCGCCCGCGGTCCGTTCTTGTGGCGGCGCATACCGCGCACGAACGGCGACACGTAGTCGTCGTCGCGGGAGGCAAACCAGTTGGCGATGCTGCGCAGGTTGGCCAAGACGATGTCGGCCTGGCGGCTGCCGTGCTTGTCCTCGACCTGGTCGAGCAGGGCGGCCACGTCGCTGCGTTTGATCGAGATGAAGTCGCGCTCGGCCCATTGCGGGAAAACATACTTTGCGAGCACACGGCGAATCTCGCGCTCGGAGCGCAGCCGCTTGGCGACGACGTGGCGCTTCAGCCAGTTTTCCGCCACGGCTTGCAGGCTGTCAGGTTTGGCCGGAGGCGCTTCGAGAGCGGGCTGGCCAGCCTTCACCCGCCTGATCGCGTTGCGGGCCTGCTCGCGAGCCTCTTCGATCTTGAGCACGTCGGCCGCGCCAATCGTGGTCCAGACCTGCTTGCCGTTGGGGTCGCGGGCGACGGTAACGAAGGTGCGGGAACCGGACGGCTGCACGCGGACGAAATGGCCGCGCAGTTCTGGATCGGGGAAGGCGTAGCGCTGCGCCCGCGGCTTTAGGGCGGCGACGCCTTTGTCGGAGAGGGTCTTGCGCACGGTTTGGGGGCCTTTCGGGCTAACAGTGGGCTAACATCGCCTCGGTGTAACACCGGGTGAAACCGGCTAACACTGGGCTAACATGTGGCTCTGTTTCGGCCCTTTTTCAACATCTCGGTTACGCGGATTTTAGCGGGTTTGCACCGACATGCGCTGATAGTAGGACAGGTCGAGATATTTTTCGGGATCCGCAGGGGAGCCACCCTCGAATTGTGCCCGCAGCTTGAGCACGTTTCTCACGCCTTCCATGTCGATCGCACCGTCGCGATTGAAGTCGTTTTTTGTGCTGTCGTAGGCCTGCGCGGCGATATCCTCCGGCAGCTTTAATCGCTCGACCAACAGGCTTACGGCTTCGGATTTGTTTTTCGGGTCAAAGCTCCAGCGCAATCCTTCGACATACGCCTCGAGATATTTGACCAATGCATCGGCATTTGCCTTGCCCCATGCTCGCAGCACGAACGCGCTCGTGCCCTGGTACGCGCCGAGCGCAGCCGCTGCGGTCCCCATGTCCTTGAGGCCAGCCTTCTCGGCGCGAATGGAAAACGGCGGATTCAACATGGCGGCAACCAATGTTTTGTCCTTTGTCATGGCTTCGAGACGAGATCCCGTTCCGCCGACCGGCTTGACCTCGTAGTCGCCTTTGTTGAGTCCATTCTGACGCAAAATCTCATACAGTTGAAAGGCGTAGGCGGTGTTGACCGCGTCGACGGCGACCGTCTTGCCCTTGATATCGGCCAGCGACGTGATTTCCGGCTGGACAATGAGGTGGTTGAAGCTGTTGTCGCCCCCTAACACCACGGCGATGTCGACGTTCGCTTTGTCCTTGAGCGCGAACGCATTGTCGACGGCCGAATGTGCGATCTGGTAACGGCCTTCCGCGAGGCCGTTGCGCAGCTCGTCGGAATTGGGGGTGAATTTTATTTCGACATTAAGACCGCGCTTGGCATAGAGGCCTTTCGCCTGCGCCGCAAACATCGGCAGGTTCTGCACACCCGGAAACACGATGACGGCAAGCTTGGCATCTTCGGCGCGCCCATGTTGAGGCGAGAGGAAAAGAACGAGCCCCAACAACGCGGCTAACAGACATCTCATCATATCGTCCTCCCGATCGTTATTGTTGATTCCGTCACGTCATAACACCGGCTCGGCGCCAACATTCCGCCGGCCAAACGCCGCCTCCATTTCGCGCCGCACCTTTACGGCGGAATCGTTCGCATTGTACATCACGTCGGACCATCGAAGCGGCTGGCCTTCGGCAATATCGCGCTTGAGCTTGACGTTATGGGCAAGCCCGAGCGGCAGCAGTTCGAGTGCGAGCGACGCGTCGGCCGGCGTTTGCTTGCCCCAGACGCAGAAGCCGCCCTCTCCGTCCAGCATCTCGCCTGTTTTCAAATGGCGTTTCGCCGTTGCGACGACGTCTGAACGGAAGCCGGTAGGCGCACCGGTGGACTCGCCACGCAACGCGGCACTGGCAACCGAAATTCCAAGCTCCATCCCGATCATGTGGATCGGCCGGTAGAGCGCCCCGTATTTGCCTGTCTTGTCCGGCAACATGGCGTATTCCTTAAAACATCGGCGCGCGTAATCGGTTTCGCCCTCGAACACGACATAGGTCCCGAGCGCAAGATGGTGCGGAACATCGCGGCCATCGCGATAAACCGACGAGGTCACCTCGGTAACGCCGGCCTTTTCCAGTGTCCCGCCGTCGCTTTTCGGTTTGCACACATCGGCAAGTTCGAAGCGCGTCGCCGGGGGGAAGCGGAGCCCGTTCGTCTGTGGCGTCAGGCCGGTTGCATTGCAGACCGCGGTCATTTCGATGGCGGATTTGGTGCCATCGACGAACGAGTTGAACATTTTTGGATTGATCGACTTGCGGTCGGAGATATTCAGATATTTGTCGAGGATGTCCCAGACATTGTCGGGATTGGATTGATGATAATGCGGCTCGTAGCGCGTCCCTTTGCCGGCGCAGATGACCTTGAACCCGGCGGCGCGAGCCCAGTCGACATGTTCGCAGATGAGCGCCGGCTGGTCGCCCCAGGCAAGTGAATAAACAACGCCCGCAGCCCTCGCGCGGCTTGCAAGCAGCGGGCCGGCCACTGCGTCGGCCTCGACGTTCACCATCACGACGTGCTTGCCGTTCGCGATTGCGTGAAGCGCATGCTCAATACCCGCGCCAGGAACTCCGGTCGCTTCGACGATCACCTCGATCCGCGGGTCGGCGATCAGCGCACGCGCATTATCGCTGACAACGGTCGTTCGTTTTTTATGCGCATCATCAAGCGACGCCGCGGCACAGGCCTCATCGGGCCAGCCTGCGCTTTTCAATTGGCCGCGCGCACGCGCGACGTCGAGATCGGCGACGCCGACGAGATGCATCCCGGATGTCAGCCGGACCTGCGCCATGAACATCGTGCCAAATTTGCCGGCGCCGATCAGACCGACGGTGACCGGCCGTCCGGCGGTTTCACGCTCGAGCAGCTTCGCATGAAGGTTCATGGCTGAAACGAAACACAGGCCGCCGGGCGAGACAAGCGGCGCTTGCTGGCCAAGACGCTATTGGCAAAGCGCACGCGAGACAAATGTTTCGGTCGTGCATTCGGGCCCAGTCGAACGCCCCGACAAATAGACCTTTGCCGGGCAGACTTCGGCTGTCGTCATGTCGACGCTCTTTCCAGACCCGAAGCCTTTGGCCCTGCACATTGTCGTTGCTGCGGCGACGCAATCTGGTGCGCCGTTGGGTGCAGGCTGACATTTCTCGTGTCCGCTGACAGCGCGGGCAGCCGGAATTCGCGCGACCGCGTCCGCGGCATCCCTTGCGCCTTCGACCGTAGTCCTGGCCGCATCGCTCGCCGCGCTGCTGAAGCCCTCAACCTTTTTGCGCGCATCCCTGAACGTTGAATTCACGTTGGCGGTCTGCTCCTCGAACCAGCGGCTGACGGCTGAAATAAAACCTTCGTTCTGGGCAGTTTTCTGATTTGGAGCCGCCTGATCCTGCGCCGCGGCCACGGTCGATAACAGCATCAGCGCAATAGCAAACAAACCGGACATGAGCGAAGCGCCCCCCCGGGCACTGCAATGAAAGATCGATCCCCGCCCGATGCCCATATTGCGAAAGCTGGTGCCCGCTAGCCGTCGAAGCGCGGCCTGCTCCCAATTCGCCGTCGGAGTTTAAGTCCGACAGGTGGCCAAATTGAGGAGCCGCCCGCTCCCTCAAAACAAGTATAGCGCGGCAACGATGCCAATGACGATAACCACGGCACCGATGAATACCCACAAGCCCAGTCGCTTTTCAATGATATGACGGGCCCGATCGCCATAGCGGTGCAAGAGAAAGGCCAGCACAAAAAATCGGGCACCACGTGTGATAATCGAAAACAAAGTAAACAGCGCAAGGTTGTAGCCGGCAAATCCCGATGTAATTGTCACGATCTTGTAGGGGATCGGGGTCAGACCCTTGAGCAGGATGATCCAGGCGCCCCATTGCGCATAAGCCTCGCGAAATGCCTCGACCTTGTCGCCGTAGCCATAGAGCTTGATGAGCCAGGCGCCAACGGAATCATAAAGAAGCGCCCCAATGGCGTAACCGAGCAGGCCTCCGGCAACCGACGTCACGGTGCACCATGCCGCCATGACGTAAGCCCTCTCCGGCCGCGCCAGTGCCATGGGGATCAACATGATGTCGGGAGGCACCGGAAAGAACGAGCTTTCGGCAAAAGACACCGCACCCATAGTCCACAACGCATGCGGCTTATGGGCAGCGGCCAAGCACCAGTCATAGAGACGGCGCAGCAAAGATCGCGGCTCGGCAGCCTCAACGGTCATCCGAATACTCGTGAGGAGAATTGTGACGGATCAGCGGCGCTTGCGAATGCGCCTGGCTTCAAGCGGGACTACCTTACGCCGCGCCGCGCCGCGGACCAAATCCTTGGGCACTTTTTCTGCGAGCCCGAACATCAGCTCGCGCCGACGCATCTCGGCCCAGACTTCCTCGGGACGCACCCCGGCGTGAACCCACAACACCACGAGGTTGTACAGCAGGTCGGCGCTTTCCTTCACCACGGCTTCGGGCTGGCCGTGCATTGCGTCGATGACGACCTCCACCGCTTCTTCCGCTAGTTTTTTGGCCATCTTTGCGCGACCTGCGCGCAAAAGCCGGGCTGTTCGCGATTTCGCAGGATCAGAGCCCCGGACCGCGATCACGGCATCGTAAAGCCTGGCGACCGAATCACTCATTTTAAATCCCAGAATACCCGATCCGCGCACAAAACCGGTTAACGCATGTGACGTCCAGCCCTATGGCGCGGTACCGAGCTGCCATCACGGTTATTTCTGGTTTAACAAGGGAAATAGGTCCAAAAAGCGGCGTTTCGGCTCGACGCGTCGGGAACGGGCCGCCTGATCCTAGTCTTCGTCTTCAGACAGCAGTGTCGCATTGCCGCCCGATGCCGCGGTGTTCACCGTCACCGTCTGTTCAAGCGCAAAGCGTTGCAGATAGTGGGCCCCCCCGGCCTTGGGGCCAGTGCCTGACAGTCCACTCCCGCCGAAGGGCTGCGAGCCGACGACAGCGCCAATCATGTTTCGGTTCACGTAGACGTTGCCATGCGGAAGGCGGCGCGTGATGTGGGCAATGGTCGTATCGATGCGCGAATGGATGCCGAGAGTGAGTGCCGTACCGTTCGCGGCAATGTCATCGAGAAGACGATCGAGCTCATTTTCGCGCCATCGCACGACATGCAGCACTGGGCCGAATACTTCTTCCTTCAGCTCACGTGCGCTGTTGAGCTCCAGAATGGCTGGCGCAACGTAGGTGCCCTGCACCGGCATAGTGCCGTCGAAACGGAACAATACCGCGCCACTCTTTTCCCCGCGTGAAACCCACCGATCCAGCTTTTCCTTTGCCTCGCTATCAATCACCGGGCCGATATGAGTCGCGGGATCGCGCGGATCACCGACTGCAAGTTCCCGGGCCGCCCCCGCGACCATCTCGAATACACGGTCGGCTATGTCTTCCTGCACGCATAGGAGGCGCAGCGCGGAGCAGCGCTGGCCGGCAGAACGAAACGCCGACATGATCACGTCATCGGTCACTTGTTCAGGCAGCGCAGTGGCATCGACGATCATTGCGTTGACGCCGCCAGTTTCGGCGATCAGCGGCGGGATCGGCCCGTCTTTCCCCGCCAGCGTCCGGTTGATCGCGCGCGCAACTTCCGTCGATCCGGTGAAGGCCACACCCGCAACGCGGCGATCCGCGGTGAGCATTGCTCCGACTTTCCCGTCGCCCAGCACCAGCTGAAGCGCGCCCGGCGGCACACCACCGGCGTAGAAAAGCTTTATCGTCTCGGACGCGATGAGTGGCGTCTGCTCCGCGGGTTTGGCGACAACGCAATTGCCGGCGGCCAGCGCCCCCGCGATCTGACCGGCAAATATCGCCAGCGGAAAATTCCACGGGCTGATGCAAATGAAGATGCCGCGCCCGCGCATCCGTACTTCGTTGCTCTCGCCGGTTGGCCCCGGCATCGAAATAGGGGCAAGCGAGCGGCGCGCCTCGCTGGCATAGTATCGGCAATAGTCGGCTGCCTCGCGCACCTCCGAAACGCAGTCGTCGATCGTCTTTCCACCCTCAACCTGCAGCAGCGCGATGAGTCGTCCTCTATTCTGCTCGATCAAATCGCCAACCCGTTCAAGTATCCTCGCCCGATCGGCAATCGACGTTGCATTCCAGGACTGAAATGCAGAATGAGCTGCGGCCAGCGCCGAATTTACGATGGCCTTGTCACTTTCCTGCACGGTGCCGATTTCCCGACCGTCGATCGGCGAGAGCGCCGGCCGCTCCCGGCCAGCAATCTCGATTCCATCGACGATCGATTTTGCGTCCGCCGTGTGCGGAACCCCATGGATCTCGCGGAGCAGCGTTTCGAGCGAAGCGCGGTCGCCGAATTCGATCCCGCTGGAGTTGCGACGGCCGGGTCGAAACAGGTCTCGTGGGAGCGGAATATGCGAATGGCGCGCGTGCGTGGCGTCTCCGATTTGGCTCTGCGGCCGCCGCAGAATATTTTCGATCGGCACCGCGGGATCCGCTGCGACCGACACGAAAGAAGAATTGGCGCCGTTTTCGAGGAGTCGACGCACCAGATAGGCGAGCAAATCGGAATATCCGCCAACCGGTGCATAGACGCGGCAGGTCAGATCCGGCAGCTCGTCGAGCAGGGCCTCATAGAGGGCTTCGCCCATCCCGTGCAGTCTTTGAAATTCATAGCCGGCGGAACCATGGGCATCCTCGATCACGCACGCCACCGTCAGGGCGTTGTGAGTTGCGAACTGCGGATAAAGCAGGGGCCGCCTGGCGAGCAGTTTTCGCACGCAATCGAGGTAGCAGACGTCGGTCATCGCCTTGCGCGTGAAGACCGGATAGTCGGGCAGGCCTCTCTCTTGTGCGCGTTTGATCTCGGTGTCCCAGTAGGCGCCTTTGACGAGACGGATCATCAGCCGGCGATCGAGCGTCCTCGCGACGTCGGTTATCCAGTCGATCACAGCGCCGGCACGTTTTTGATAGGCCTGTACGGCAAGTCCGAAGCCATCCCATCCGGCCAGCGAGGAATCGCGTAATGCCGCGGCAATCACATCCAACGACAACTCCAGCCTGTCGGCTTCCTCGGCATCGACTGTAAAATTGAGTTGGTGATGCTTCGCCAGCTGCGTCAGCTCCAGCAACCTGGGCGTCAGCTCGGCGAGGACGCGATCGCGCGACAACGCCTCGTAACGCGGATGGAGAGCCGACAATTTGACGGAAATACCGGGTCGTCTGGGCAGTGTCTCGTTGCCGGACGCTTTGCCGATCTCGCGAATGGCGTCGGCGTACGATTCAAAATATCGATGGGCGTCCGCGTCCGTGCGGGCGCCCTCGCCCAACATGTCGAACGAATAGAGAAATTCACGCTGCGAACCGGCCCGCTTCAGCGCTTCCTCGATCGTCTGGCCGAGCACAAAATGCGAGCCGAGCAGCCGCATAGCCTGACGCGTCGCCGCCCGCACCGCCGGCAATCCGATCCGCTTGATCAGCGCGTCAACGATGCCCTCGGGGGTCTCTCCAGGATGAATGACACGGGCTGTGAGGCCGAGCGTCCAGGCCGATGCCGAAACGAGAAGCGACGCCGAGCGCGAGTCGTGATGCATCCAATCGCCGGCCTTGAGCTTATCCTCGATCAATCGATCGGCCGTCTCGGGATCCGGGACGCGAAGCAGGGCCTCGGCCAGCACCATCAACGCCAGCCCTTCCTTCGTTGACAGCGCATAGGCGTGCAGGAAATCCTCGACTCCGCCGAGCCCGCCCGTGCGCGCGCGGATCGCCTCAACCAGACGTGTGGCTCGCGCATCAATGCGCGTCTCGGCGTCGCTCGGACGGTTGGCCGCCGAGAGGAGGTTCCTCGCGATCTCCTCGTCCGCCGGCGCATAGGGCGCTCGCAGCGGCGGAATGTCGCGCACGGGCCTTTCAACTTTCGCCAACGGCATAGGCAAAAGCCTCCGAACTGGCGGCAACTCTATCGCAAATGAGCGTTTTCTTGTGTTCCAGATTGCGGCCGCAGCAACGCTTTCGGCCGGTGTTAGTCATAACGGAGCAAAATGTATCGCGACCGCCCGCCCGCATATTGCCCTTTGCATCGTGCTGTCCTTTGCTCATTTGGCCAAGACAAGACACGGGGGCGGGCCGCCAGAGGAGGAGCCGAACAATGAGCGCGCACCGCATTGGCCGATGGGCCTGGGTGGCGCTGCTTCCCGCCGCCTTGGTGCTGATGACGGGTGCGAGAGCGGCTGAAACGAGCGTCAGCTTCTCGCTCGACTATGAAATTGATGGGCGCGCGGCGCCATTCTTGCTGCCGTTCGACAAAGGCTACTACAAGGCGGAGGGCGTCAACGTCACCATCGCCCCGGCGACCGGCTCTCTCGAAACGATCGAGCGGGTGGCATCGGGTACTTACGAGATGGGGCTCGCCGACATCAATGCACTGATCCGCTTCCGGGACGCCAACCGGGCCGCGCCGGTCAAGGCCGTCTTCATGCTCTACAATCGTCCGCCCTTCGCGGTGATCGGCCGCAAGAGCCGCGGCATCAACCAACCGAAAGACCTTGAAGGGAAAACGATCGGCGCGGCAAACGACGGCGCTCATGCGCAATGGCCCGTTTTCGTGCGGACAAACGGCATCGATACTTCCAAGGTCAAGATTGATTCCGTCAGCTTCCCGGTACGCGAGCCGATGCTGGCCGCCGGCCAAGTGGATGCGATCATCGGTTTCTCGTATTTCTCCTTTATTGACCTTAAGGACAAAGGCGTTCCGGTCGATGATATTACCGTGCTGCTGATGGCAGACTACGGACTCGAACTTTATGGAAATGCCATCATCGTGAACCCGAACTTCGCCGCCGGGCATTCGGAGGCAGTCCAAGGCTTCCTGCGCGCGTTCATGAAAGGCTTGAAGGAAACCGTCAAGCAACCTTCGTCGGCGATAAACTCAGTGCTTCAGCACAATGGAACGGCGAGAAAAAATGTCGAGCTTGAACGGCTGACCATGGCTATTCGTGAAAACATCGTCACGCCCGAAGTGAAAACGAACGGCTATGGCGAAATTGACCAGGAGCGCTTCGTCCGCGCAGTCGACCAGCTCACATGGTCCTATAAATTCAAAGGCCCCAAGCCGAAGGCTGAGGATATTTTCGACTTCTCGTTCCTTCCTCCCGCCGCCAGTCGGAAATACAACTAGTGCGCCATCGACTGCGCTATTTGAGCCGCTCGAGAATGCTCACGTAGTTCGCGACCGCCGCTCCACCCATGTTGAAGATGCCGCCCAGACGAGCATCCTTGACCTGAAGGTCGCCGGCACTGCCCAAAAGCTGCATCGCGGAGAGTACGTGCATGGATACGCCGGTCGCGCCAATCGGGTGACCTTTTGCCTTCAAACCCCCGGAGGGATTCACCGGAAACCGGCCGCTCTTCTGCGTCCAGCCCTCCGCAACCGCGCGAGCGCCCTGCCCTTCGGCGGTCAGTCCCATGGCCTCGTATTCGATCAGCTCTGCAATAGTGAAGCAATCGTGCGTCTCGACGAAGGACAGATCGTCAAGCTTGAGTCCTGCTTTCGCGAGCGCCTGCTTCCATGCTTGTGCGCAACCTTCGAACTTTAGGATGTCTCGCTTCGACATCGGCAAGAAATCCTGAACGTGCTCAGCCGCCCGAAAGGCAACGGCCTTTTTCATTTTAAGCGCTGTTTCGACATCGGCGAGCACGACCGCCGCGGCCCCGTCAGAAACCAGGGAACAATCGGTGCGCTTGAGCGGGCCTGCCACGAACGGATTTTTCTCGCTCTCGGTACGGCAGAACTCGTAGCCCAGGTCCTTGCGCATTTGCGCGTAGGGATTGCCGACACCATTCTTGTGGTTTTTGGCAGCAATCATGGCGAGCGCGTCAGACTGATCGCCCCATTTCTGAAAATAGAGACCAGCGATCTTGCCGAAAATGCCCGCGAACCCGCCGTCGATATCGGCCTCCTCGCGCACATACGATGCCTTGAGCAAATTGCGACCGATTTCCGGCGCCGGGGTCGTTGTCATCTGCTCCACGCCGACGACAAGCACGACGCGGGCGGCGCGGGCCTCGATTGTCTTTATGCCCTGATGCACGGCGGCGGACCCGGTCGCGCAGGCGTTCTCGACGCGCGTCGCGCGCTTGAAGCGCAAATCCGGGGAAGCCTGCAGCACCAGCGAAGCGGTAAAATCCTGCGCCGAAAACCCTGCGTTGAAGTGGCCGAGGACAATTTCGTCCACGTCCTTCGGACCAATTCCAGCGTCGATCAGCGCTTCGCCAGCCACGCGCACGACGAGGCTTTCTACGCTTTCATCGCCAAGTTTACCGAAAGGGGTATGGGCCCACCCGACAATACAGGCGGTCATGAATGTCTCCTTTGCCGAACTTTGGTCGCTTTCTTCACAGAAGAGCCGGTCACCATATTTGTTCAGCTGCAGTTCACCGGCTTTGCCTAGCATCCAAAGCTTGGATAGCCTAACACGGTTATATATGGAACTTCCCCGTTTCTGAGGCCGTAGGACCCTGAAGCGCGAATGATGATTGTCTTTTCGCACCCCGCCTTCCGGACATTTGCCTTCGGGTTTGCCGGCTTGTTGTCGCTCGCCTGCACCGACCGCGCTCAGGCCGACGCGCAGCTGCTGATCGAAGCTTCTACCGGGAAAGTATTGCACGCCGAGAACGCCACGCTCCCCTGGTATCCGGCCTCCGTCACCAAACTGATGACAGCCTACACAACCCTGCGCGCAGTGAAGGAAGGCCGGATCTCGATCAATACGTTGCTGTCAGTATCGCGCAATGCGGCAGCGCAGCAGCCAACCAAGATGGGCTTCAAGATCGGCACGACGGTCACCGTCGATAACGCGTTGAAGATGCTGATGGTCAAATCCGCCAACGATGTTGCGGTGACGATTGCGGAAGGCGTCGGTGGTTCGCTGGAAGGTTTTGCCGATTTGATGAATGCGAACGCCCGACGCCTGGGCATGACACAAAGCAATTTTGTCAATCCGAACGGTCTGCCGGCGGAAAATCACGTGTCATCGGCGCGCGACCTGGCCATCCTAGCCCGCGCGCTTATTCGTGAATTTCCGGAGAACGACGGCTACTGGCACATTTCGTCGATACGCTACGGCAACCGCGTCATGCGTAATTACAATTCGCTGATCTACCGCTATCCCGGCGCCGACGGCATGAAGACCGGATTCATATGCGCATCCGGGTACAATGTCGTCGCTTCGGCTACGCGCAATGGCCGCCGGCTGATCGCGGTCGTGCTTGGATCCTGGTCCGGCGCGGTGCGCGCGCAAAAAGCGGCCCAACTGCTCGAGCGCGGCTTCAACGGCGGCGGTCTTTCCTGGCTCACGCCATCGCTCGGGACCGTGGATGCATTGGCGCCAGTAGATGCGCAACCTCCCAACCTGCGCGAGGAAATGTGCGGCGGACATCGCCGCAAGCCACCGTCGGAGGAGAACGAGGAGGAGCCTGAGGAATCAGCTTCCAACGCGAGCGAGGAATCGGGCAACGGACAGGCCTTCATGCTCTCGGGCACCAAGCCGCAGAAATTCGTGCTTGGGCCGCCGGTCGAGACCACCCCTCCCGTCGCCGTATTTACTGGGCCTGCTGATCGCCCCGATACGGTCGAGCAGATCGCGAGCGCTACGCCAAAGAAGAAAAAGAAGGCAGCAGCCGCCAAGACGGAAGCGTCCAAGAAGCCAGCAAAGGCGGGCAAAAAGGAAGATTCCAAGTCGGCGAAGACTGCCAAGCCGGCAAAGCCGCCCGCCAAGCCCAAGGTCAGCTCTACAACGCAATGAGCCAAGCTTCGCCGCGCGCCGAGCGAAAAGGCCCGCCGACCCCAATCCCGCTTACGGTGCTGACCGGTTTTCTTGGCGCGGGAAAAACCACACTGCTCAATCGGCTGCTGAAGGATCCTGCCCTGGCGGAGACTGCCGTCATTATCAATGAGTTTGGCGAGGTGTCTCTCGACCACCTGCTCGTCGAGTACGTCGGCGACAACATGGTGCTGCTGCAATCCGGCTGTCTGTGCTGCACCATGCGCGGCGACCTCATCGATGCCCTTGAGACGCTGCTGCGCGATCTCGACAACCGCCGTTGCACATTTCGTCGCGTGCTATTGGAAACAACCGGTCTCGCCGATCCGGCCCCCGTCCTCCATACCGCAATGTCGCACCCTTATCTGTTGCTGCGCTACCGGCTCGACGGCGTCGTGACAGTGGTCGACGCCATCAATGGCGAGACGACGCTTGATGCCCATGCCGAAGCGGTCAAGCAAGCCGCCGTCGCCGACCGCATCGTGCTGACAAAAACAGATTTAGCGACCGCTTCACAGCGAGAGCAGATTATGGCGCGCCTTCGCGCTCTTAACCCGGCGGCGCCTATTCTCGATGCTGGCGGCGGCGAGGCAGTACCGGCCCGATTGCTGGGGAGCGGCCTCTACGACCCGGACAGAAAGATCCCTGACGTCAAAAAATGGCTGGCCGAGGAGGCCTATGCGCACGAACACCATCACCACCGCCACGACGTCAACCGCCACGACGATCACATCGGCTCTTTCGTCCTGTCTGCCGACGAAGCGATTCCCGCAGGTACGCTCGATATGTTTCTCGAGCTGTTGCGTTCCACTCACGGCTCCAAGCTGCTGCGGCTCAAGGGCATCGTGAAGCTTTCCGAAATGCCCGAGACGCCCGTCGTTGTGCACGGCGTTCAGCATGTCTTTCACCCCACGGTTCGGCTCGATCGCTGGCCCGATGACGATCATCGAACCAGGCTGGTTTTCATCACGCGCGACCTGCCGGAACGCGCCGTTCGGGAGCTGTTCGAAGCTTTTCTTGGCATCGCTGCGCCTGATCGGCCCGATCGTACAGCCTTCACCGATAACCCTTTGGTTCCGTTCGGGGGTCATTAGCGCCGGATCCTGGTTTCGCTGGCCTTGCACGTAGAGCCGGTTAGACTCATGCTGAGGAATCGAGCGCCGGCATCCGGATAAAATGACCCGGCGCGGGGGAAGCGTTATGGAGCGGCTTTGGCTGCGGCAATATCCGCCGGGCGTTCCCGCCGATATTGACCCGTCTCGATATTCGTCACTCGTCGCAATGTTCGAGGAGGGCTTTAGCAGCTTCGCGGCCCGCGAGGCCTGTGTCTGTATGGGCAAATCGTTGACCTATGCGGAACTCGAGGAGGCGTCGCGCGCCCTCGCCGCGTGGCTGCAAAGCCGCGGACTGAAGCAGGGCGCGCGCGTGGCGATCATGATGCCGAATGTCCTGCAGTATCCGGTTGCTATCGCCGGCATCCTGCGAGCCGGCTGTACCGTGGTGAATGTCAATCCGCTCTACAAGCCTCGCGAACTGGAATTCCAGCTCACCGATGCCGGCGCCGAGGCGATCATCGTTCTCGAAAACTTCGCTGCTGTGCTCGAACAGGCGCTGCCAAAAACTCCAGTCAAACATGTCGTGATTGCAAGCCTTGGCGACATGCTCGGCCGGATAAAAGGGATTCTGGTCAACAGCGTTGTTCGTCACGTCAAGAAGATGGTGCCGCCTTACTCGCTGCCGAAAGCGGTCAGGTTCAATGACGCGCTCGCGACGGGCCACAAATCCAGTTTCGTAAAACCCACGATTGGTCCAGACGATATTGCATTCCTGCAATATACCGGCGGGACGACTGGCATCGCCAAAGGCGCCATGCTGCTGCATCGCAATCTGGTCGCCAACATGCTGCAGGTGGAAGCCTGGAATCAGCCGATGGTCGATCTGCCGCCGAAGACCGACCAACTTCTTATAGTCACGGCATTGCCGCTCTATCACATCTTCGCATTGACGGGATGCTTTCTCCTCAGCGTACGGACGGGGGGATCGTGCCTTCTGATCGTAAATCCGCGCGACATTCGCGGACTGGTCAAGGAACTCAGCCACTACAAGGTGAACATCTTTCCGGCGGTGAACACGCTTTACAACGCGCTGCTTCATCATCCGGACTTCGGCAAGATCGACTGGAGCATGCTCAAATGCGCCGTAGGCGGTGGGATGGCGGTGCAGAAATCAGTCGCCGATGCCTGGGTGAAGGCGACGGGTAAGCCGATTATCGAGGGTTATGGCCTTTCGGAAACCTCACCGGTGCTGACGTGCAACCGCGGCGATATCGCCGAATGGACCGGCACCATCGGATTGCCTTTGCCGTCTACGGAAATATCGATCCGGGATGATGAAGGACACGAAGTGCCGCTCGGCGAGCAAGGAGAAATCTGTGCGCGTGGCCCCCAGGTCATGGCAGGCTATTGGAACAGCCCGACGGAAACAGCCAAGGCCATGACCACAGACGGTCTCTTCCGCACGGGTGATATCGGCGTCATGGACGACCAGGGACGCGTACGCATCGTCGACCGCAAGAAGGACATGATTGCGGTTTCCGGCTTCAAGGTATTTCCCAACGAGGTGGAAGAAGTGGCGATGAGCCACGGGGGTTTGCTGGAATGCGCCGTGGTGGGCGTGCCCGATAAGCACTCCGGCGAAGCGGCCAAGCTGTTCGCTGTGAAAAAGAATCCGGACGTCACGGCCAACGAATTGCGCGCGTTCCTGACCACCAAATTAGCCAGTTACAAGGTGCCGAAGCAGATCGAGTTTCGCGACGAGTTGCCCAAAACCAATGTCGGCAAGATCCTGCGGCGCGCATTGCGCGACGAAGCTGCCGGGCCGGCGGCCAATTGAACGGGATGGCAATGGCCGCGACTGCGGACGAAATCGTTTCGTTCTGGCGCACGGCGGGGCCGGACCGGTGGTTCAAGAAGGATGCAGGCTTCGACGAGGAGATCCGGCAACGATTTCTTAAAACCCATGAGGCGGCCGCTGCCGGAAAATTGACCGATTGGGAGCAGAGCGCGCAAGGCGCGCTCGCGCTACTCATCCTTCTCGATCAGTTTCCGCGCAACATGTTTCGCGGCGACGCAAGGGCTTTCGCCACCGATCCCCTCGCGCGCGCCGTCGCTGCGGGTGCCATCGTGCGTGGTTTCGACAGCCAGGTTCCGCCCGACATGCGAGGCTTCTTTTACCTTCCGTTTCAGCACTCGGAAGATTTGGCCGATCAGGAGCGGAGTATCGCCTTTTATAAAGCGATCGGAGATGTTGAAAATCTGAAATGGGCGGAACTGCATGCCGATGTCATTCGTCGCTTCGGCCGCTTTCCGCATCGGAATTCCGTGCTCGGCCGTACCACAACGCCTGAGGAACAGGCCTTTCTCGACGGCGGCGGTTTCGCAGGCTGAAAAATACTTCAACGCAAATCCTCAGGACGCTGCCCACCGGCTTTGTTAAACTTGTTCAATAAAGAGGCCGGCAGTGGTCCGGCAACGATGCCAGGGAGGCCGCCTATGTTGTGTCCAACGGAGGCGTTTCGGCGCCTGTCAGCTATCCTCATCTGCTCAGCTGTGACTCTCTCGCTTTCGACCGGTCTGCGCGCTCAATCCGTGAGCGTAGGCGCAAACGATATTGGCGGCGTGGTGACAAGCTCAAATGGGCCGGAAACGGGCGTTTGGGTGATTGCCGAGACCACGGATCTCCCCACCAAGTTCGCCCGTATCGTCGTGACTGACGATCAAGGTCGCTATCTTATTCCCGATCTGCCGAACGCCAGCTACAGCGTATGGGTGCGCGGTTATGGCCTGGTCGACTCTCCCAAGATGACGGCGAAGCCGGGAGCGACTCTCAATCACACCGCAACAATCGCGCCGAACGAAGCGGCGGCCGCGCATTATTACCCGGCGGCTTATTGGTACGCGATGCTGAAAATTCCGCCGGTGAAGGATTTCGGCGGCTCGACCGACATTCCAAAGAACATTACCCAGGACAACTGGCTGCGCCAGATGAACAATATCGATTGCATCGGCTGTCATCAGCTTGGTCAGGAATCGACCCGCACGATTCCCGCGGCCTTCGGCAAATTCGAATCCGGGGCCGATGCCTGGCAACGCCGCGTTCAGTCTGGCCAGACCGGAGAGCTCATGACGAACCGGCTGGCAGGCCAGTTCGGCGGCGTTCCCTACAAGTATTTTGGCGACTGGACCGATCGCATCGCGAAGGGCGAACTGCCGAAGCACAAGCCAGCTCGTCCTGAAGGCGAGGAACGAAACGTGGTCGTTACATCGTGGGAGTGGTCAACCCCCGACAAGTATCTCCACGATCTGATTTCATCGGACCGCCGCAATCCGACCGTGAACGCTTATGGCCCGTTGTTCGGCTCGCCGGAATACGCGACCGACACCATTCCGATCCTGGATCCGAAAAACAACAAGGTTTCGTATTTCAAACTGCCGGTGAAGGATCCCAACATGCCGGAATCCCTTGGGCCTCCGCTGCACGGCTCGGCTGCGATGAAACCATCGGCGGCTTCGGCCTACTGGGGCGAGGAGAAGATCTGGGATAGCCGGGCGAACAATCACAACTCGATGTTCGACAAGGAGGGTCGATTGTGGCTGACAGCTTCGGTCCGCGGCATCGACAATCCCGACTTCTGCAAAAAAGGATCCGAGCACCCGTCAGCAAAAGTATTTCCGCTCGAGCGGTCCGGCCGTCAGGTTGCGATGCTCGATCCGAAAACAATGAAGTACACCTTCGTTGACACGTGCTTCGGGACCCATCATCCGCAGTTTGGCTACGACGCGGACAACACGTTGTGGCTCAGCGGCACAGGTCCGGTGGCGGGTTGGGTCAACACGCGAATACTCGGGGAAACCGGCGACGAACAGAAGGCGCAGGGCTGGGCGCCGTTCGTGCTCGACACCAATGGCAACGGCAAGCTCGATGACTACACCGACCCCGGCCAGCCGACCGACGGCAGCAAGGACGCGCGCATCACGGGGGGCTCGGGCCCGTATGCCGTGATGCCACATCCGAAAGACGGATCGATCTGGTACACCGTCGGTGTCTTTGCCGGCCAGGCGGGCTTCATGCGCTTTGACCCGCAGACGAAACTTTCCGAGTTCTACGCTGTTCCGAAACCCGGCGTCGGGATTCGCGGCGGCGACATCGACGCGAACGGAGTCGCGTGGGGGTCGGAGTCCAGCGGACACCTCGTCAGCTTTGATCGAAGCGTGTGCAAGGGACCGCTCAATGGTCCGACAGCAACCGGCAATCACTGTCCCGAGGGCTGGAAGTTCTACAAATATCCCGGGCCTGGGTTTGAAGGCTTCGAGGACAGGAGCGTCGAGGCGAGCTACTACACCTGGGTCGACCAGCACAACACGCTTGGGCTTGGCGAGAACATTCCGATTTCCACTGGCAACCTCAATGACGGCTTCGTGGCGTTGAAGAATGGCAAGATGATCCTGATGCGCATTCCTTATCCCATGGGCTTCTACGCCAAGGGTCTCGACGGGCGTATTGATGATCCAAACGCCGGCTGGAAGGGCCGCGGACTATGGAGCACCTCGGGCGACCGCACGCCCTGGCTGATGGAAGGTGGCAAGGGCTCACGCCCGCGCGCAGTGCACATCCAGATCCGCCCTGATCCACTGGCGAACTGACGTTCGTTGAACGTCTGCCCCCGTCGTACGCGACGCGACGGGGGTTTCGTTTGCGTTGGCACTAGGCGGGCGTAGAAGCCCTGGAGTAGCATCGCTCGAAACGGTGACCGCCGGGGGCAGGCGCCAACAAACCGTGAGCAGGAGTTGTCATGCGACACGCCGTATCCGCCGCATTCATCGCAACCGTTTTGGCACTGGGATCAACCGCACAGGCGCAAGTGCCGCAAGGTTATCCAGCCGACTACGCCAAGATTGTCGAGGCGGCGAAAAAAGAGGGAAAAGTCGTCGTATATGCCACCACTGACGCCGTCGCGGCCAATCCTCTGATCAAGGATTTCGAAACGCTCTATCCCGGCATCAAGGTCGAATATTCCGATCTTAACTCCACCGAGCTCTATAACCGTTTCATTGCCGAAGCCGCCGCGAACAACGGCACCGCAGACGTGTTGTGGTCATCGGCGATGGACCTGCAGGTCAAGCTTGTGGCCGACGGACAAGCCGAGACCTATCCTTCACCCGAAATCAATGCTCTTCCGAAATGGGCGGTTTGGAAAGACTCTGCGTATGGCACGACCTATGAGCCGATCACCTTTGTGTACAACAAGCGGCTTGTGCCCGAAGGCGACGTGCCCAAAGACCACCCTGATCTGTTGAAATTGCTCAACAGCAAGGCCGATTTCTATAAGGGCAAGATCACGGCCTACGACCCCGAGCGCTCAGGCGTCGGCTATCTGTTCTGCAACGAGGACATCAAGGATTGGCCACAGGCCTGGGACTTGTTCAAAGCCATGGGCAAGGCGCAGGCCAAGCTCTACACCAGCGCGGGGGCTATGATGGAGCGCGTTACGTCCGGCGAGCACCTGATTGCCTACGGCATCTTCGGTTCTTATGCGCTCGGACGCGCGAAGAAAGATCCCAACCTCGGCATCATTCTGCCGAAGGATTACACGATGGTGACCTCGCGCGTTGCATTCGTCTCCAAGAAGGCGAGGAATCCAAACGCCGGCAAACTGTTCCTCAACTACATCTTGTCCAAGCAGGGACAGGACATCATCGCCAACAAGTCCGATCTCTATTCGCTGCGTGCGGATGTCGATGGCGAGGCGACAATCAAAGGTGTCAGCCAACTGGTCGGCGACAGGGCACGCCCAGTGCCCATCGATCAGACGCTCCTCGACAATCTGGACCAGGCCAAGCGACTCGCTTTCCTGTCAAAGTGGCAACAGGCGAAGAAAGGACAGTAAAGACAATAGTCTTGCATTCCGGGTCGCTCGACACCGGCGCGGAATCGGAAAAGATATTACTCGCGGCTGGATTTCGGCTCCGCGCTGACCGCGCCCCCGAAATGACGAGGACAGATGCCCGTTGTCGTATACCGGTTGCTCGTTCTTGGCCTGACCACCCTGGCCGTGGTGGCGCCGCTGTCACTCGTGGTCTACCAGAGCTTTCTCACCGCTCCGTTTTTTGACCCGTCCGCAAAGTTTGGGTTGCTCGCTTATTCTTTCGTCTTTGCCGATCCCGACTTTTGGCAGGCGTTTTGGACGACTGTTCTGGTGGCCGCCGGCATGGCTGCGATCGCGGTGCCTCTCGGCGCGCTGCTCGCCTTTCTGATGGTTCGCACCGACGTGCCCGGCCGGGACTATCTCGAACCACTCATCTTGATTCCAATCTTCGTCTCGGCAGTGGTGATCGCGTTCGGTTACGTGGTTGCAATCGGTCCGGTTGGAATTTTTTCGACGCTCGCAAAGGACGTCCTCGGCTTCGTGCCGTGGAACCTTTATTCGCTGCTTGCCTTGATCGTGATTGCGGGACTTACCCATGTCCCGCATGTCTACCTTTACAGCGCCGCCGCACTGCGCGGCCTTGGCACCGACCTGGAAGAAGCGGCGCGGGTGTCGGGCGCAAATCCATTCCGTGTTGCGGTGAATGTCAGCCTGCCTATGATCCTGCCTGCTATCCTGTTTGCCGGGGTGCTCGTGTTCTTCCTCGGCTTTGAACTATTCGGGCTGCCCCTGGTTTTAGGTGACCCGCAAGACGTGCTCGTCCTGTCCACATACCTCTACAAGCTCACCAACAAGCTCGGCGTCCCGTCTTACCAACTGATGGCTGTCGTCGTCGTTGCGATCATTGCCATCACCGCGCCGCTGGTTTTCATGCAGCGTCTGCTGCTGCGTCAGGCGCAGCGTTATGTCTCGGTTCGCGGCAAAGGCCTGAAGACCCAGCCGCTCCGGCTGCACGGCTGGCGCTGGACCGCATTCGGCGGCATCGTATTCTGGCTTTTCATCACGGTCGTCGTGCCGCTGTCCGGCATCACGCTGCGTTCGTTCGTGGTGACCTGGGGCGAAGGCGTGAAGCTTCTGGATGTGCTTACGCTCGATCACTATCGCGAACTTAGCGACTATCCAAATGTGATCCGTGGCATCCTGAATACGCTTGGGATCGGAGTCATCGGCGGCGCAATTGCCGTCGGCTGCTACACCGCAATCGCGCTTGCGGTGCACCGATGGAATTCCGGGTGGACACGGCTCGTCGATTACCTCGTGATGGTGCCGCGTGCGATGCCGGGCCTTGTAGCCGGCCTCGCACTGTTATGGGTCTTTCTATTTGTGCCGTTCCTGTCGCCGTTGAAATCGACGATGGTGTCGATTTGGCTTGCGTATACAATCGTTTGGTTGGCCTATGGGATGCGGCTCGTTTCCGGCACGTTACTGCAGGTCGGACCGGAGTTGGAGGAGGCCGCGCGCACCGCCGGCGCCAGCGATCTTCGCGTCAAGCGCGACGTCACCGTGCCGCTGATCAAATACGGCATGCTCGCCAGCTGGCTCTTGGTCTTCCTTATTTTCGTGCGCGAATATTCGACCGGCATATATCTGCTGGGGCCCGGCACCGAAGTGATCGGGTCGCTCCTGGTGTCACTCTGGGGCACCGGCGCGGTGGACCTGGTCTCGGCGTTGTCCGTCGTTAATGTGCTCATGATCGGCGTCGGCCTCGCCGTCGCGGTCCGGCTGGGAGTACGCCTGCATGGCTGAACTTGTCGTCAAGGACCTCGCCCTTCGCCTCGGCGAAAACGAAATTCTCAAGGGCGTTTCGCTATCCGTGCCGGCCGGCCAGGTGGTCGCGCTGCTCGGCCCATCAGGCAGCGGCAAGACAACGCTGTTGCGTGCGATTGCCGGGCTGGAGACCCCGCACCGTGGATCGATTGCCATCGGCAACCGCACTTTCTTCGATGCCGCCGACGGCATCGAATTGCCTGCCGAAGAGCGCGGCCTCGGCCTGGTGTTTCAATCCTACGCCCTATGGCCGCACCGCACCGTTTTTGACAACGTGGCCTATGGCCTCAAGCTGCGCGGAGTACCCGCGGCAGAAATAAAGACCCGGGTCGAGAAGACGCTGTCGCAGATCGGACTTGGACATCTTGCTGCGCGCTATCCGCACCAGCTTTCCGGTGGCCAGCAGCAGCGCGTCGCGATAGCCCGCGCCCTTGTGTATGAACCGCCGGTGATCCTCCTCGACGAGCCCCTGTCCAATCTCGATGCAAAACTGCGCGAGGAAGCTCGGGCCTGGCTGCGAACACTGATCGTGACGCTCGGGCTTTCCGCCATCCACGTCACGCACGACCAGGTCGAGGCGATGGCGATTGCCGATCGCATCGTGCTCCTCGATGCGGGCTTGATCGCACAGGAGGGGTCGCCGACCGTGCTCTACAATGAGCCGGCGAGGCTATTCTCCGCAGAATTCATGGGGAGCAACAATCGTCTCGAGGGCAAGCTGGTCGAAAACGGGGGTGGACGCGCTACGATCGAAGTTTTCGGCGAGCGCCTCACCGGAGCCTCCCGCACGAATGCGACTGCCGGATCGAAGGTGAACGGGATAATTCGCATCGAACGCGTCGTCTGCGCGTCGGGACCAGGCCCCAACCGGCTGAAGATGCAGCTCAAGGCACCGATGTATCTTGGCGAACGATGGGAACTTGTGTTCGCGCGGGAGAACGCGACCGTTCGAGCCTATGCGTCAACGCCGCTCCAGCCGGGTGAGCACTATGTCGAATTTCCACCGGACGCCTTGTGGATTTTCTAGGTAAGCGCATGAGCGATTTCCACGGTGTCTTTCCTTACCTCGTCTCGCCGATCGACCATCGCGGACGCATCCTCACCGATGTCCTGGGAAGGCTTGCTTCCGACCTGGTCAAAGCGGGCGTGCACGGGCTGACGCCACTCGGCTCAACCGGGGAATTCGCCTATCTCAATTCCTCACAGCGCGAGGCGGTGGTGCGCTCGACGATAGAAGCGGCCGGCGGACAAGTCCCGGTCATTGCCGGTGTCGCATCAACCAGCACGGCCGAAGCCGTCGAGCAGGCGAAAACATATCAAGCGCTCGGTGCAGCCGGCATTCTGGCGATATTGGAAGCCTATTTTCCGCTGAAGGATGGGCAGATCGAATCCTATTTCCGCAGCATTGCCGATGCCGTCGACATTCCCGTGGTGCTCTATACCAATCCGCAATTTCAACGCAGCGATCTTTCGCTCGACGTCATCGCGCGTCTCGCTGAACACCCGCGCATTCGCTACATCAAGGATGCTTCGACCAATACCGGCCGGCTGCTTTCGATCATGAGCCGCGCGCCTCGCATGAAAGTATTCTCGGCTTCGGCGCATATTCCGGCGGCAGTGATGCTGATCGGCGGTGTTGGCTGGATGGCCGGCCCGGCCTGCATCATTCCGCAGCAAAGCGTCCGCCTTTATGATCTTTGCCGCGCGGGGAAATGGGCCGAGGCGATGAAACTTCAGCGTGACCTGTGGCGCATCAATGAGGCGTTCGCGCGCTTCAACCTTGCTGCGTGCATCAAGGCTGGTTTGCAGATGCAAGGCTACGCTGTCGGCGATCCGGTGCCCCCACAGGCGGCGCTTGGTGCCGCGGAACGCGAGGCCGTCGAGAGCATTCTGGCCGATGTTGCCAAGCTGAAGCTCGAGCCCGCGTGAGCCGCTTCGCCGCGACCCGGCTCATGCCTTTTCCCGCAGCAGGCGCCTGATGACCTTGCCCGTCGTTGTCATTGGCATGGCATCGATGAAGGCGACCTCGCGCGGATACTCGTGTGCGGACAGGCGCGTCTTAACGAAGGCTTGAATCTCGGATGCCAGTGCATCGGATGCAACAAAGCCTTTCTTGAGAACAATAAACGCCTTCACGATCTCGGTACGCAGCGCGTCGGGCTTTCCAATCGCGGCGGCGAGCGCTACGGCCGGATGCCGGATCAGGCAATCCTCGATTTCGCCAGGCCCGATGCGGAAGCCGGCCGACGTGATCACATCATCGTCGCGGCCGACAAAACTGACGTAACCGTCTTCGTCCATGACGCCCTGGTCGCCCGTCGTCATCCAATCGCCGATGAACTTGTCGCGCGTTGCTTCGGGATTGTCCCAGTATTCGAGGAACATCACCGGGTCCGGGCGCCTGATCGCAATCTGCCCGGTTTCCCCCCTCTTCAGTTGATTGCCCGCCTCGTCCAGTATTGCCACAACGTGGCCGGCGACAGGCTTGCCGATCGCGCCTGGCTTCGACACGCCAATCGAACTACACGCCGCAAGCACAATGTTGCACTCGGTCTGCCCATAGAATTCGTTGATGGTCAGATCGAACGCCGATTTTCCCCATTCGTAGGTTTCAACGCCCAGCGATTCGCCCCCTGACCCGATCGAGCGTATGTTGATCGCGTGACGGCCTTTTGGATTGGGCGCCGCACGCAGCATGCGTAGCGCAGTCGGCGGGATGAAAGCGTTGCGCACCTGCGTCCGCGCCATGAGGGCGAAGGCCTCTTCCGGATCGAATTTTTCGAAACGGCGCGCCACCACCGGCACGCCATAGTGCAGGCCCGGCAACAGCACATTGAGCAGACCGCCGGCCCAGGCCCAATCGGCCGGCGTCCACAGACGGTCGCCCGGCTGTGGCAGAAAATCGTGATGGGTTTCGACCCCGGGTAGATGTCCGATCAGAACGCGATGGCCATGCAGCGCGCCTTTGGGCTGACCTGTCGTGCCGGAGGTATAGACCATCATCGCCGGATCGTCGGGCGATGTGTCCACCGGCGTGAAATCAGACGACGCGCGCTTGAGCTGATCGGTGAAACTGAGGGCACCACTGACGTTGCCATCCAATGACAAAATCAGCTTGAGCGCGGCCAGTTGATCCCTGATCTCGGCGATGCGCTCGACTCCACCCGCATTGGTGATCAGGGCGACGGCGCCCGAGTTCTGCAATCGGTAGGAAAGCGCGTCGATGCCGAATAAAACCGCCAGCGGCAGAGCTATGGCGCCAAGCTTGTAGATCGCCACGTGAATAGCGGCCACTTCAGGCGATTGCGGGAGCAGGATCGCCACGCGATCGCGGCGCCTAACGCCGTGCGCCCGCAGAACGTTGGCGAGCCGGTTGGATGTCTCGCGCAGCCACCCGTAGGTGATGTGGTCATCACGGCCGTCCGGCCGAGCGTGGATAATTGCAACCCGATCCGGCTCTTTCTCCGCCCAGCGATCGCAGACGTCGGCCCCTATGTTGTAGCGGGGCGGCACCTGCCAGCGAAATTGGCGATAGAGCGTATCGTAATCCTTGACGCGAGGAAGAACCGGCATAGCGGCAAGGCTAGTCAGCGGTCAGCATGTGGTCCAGCCCGACATGTGCTCATAGGGGTGCAAGCGCGTGGCGCAGTGGCGCGTCCGAAATGGGCATCAGTCCCGAAAATGGCGTGACCAGCTCGAAAATAAGAAAAAGCGCACCCGATGCCGAGATTGCGCAAACAAGAAACGACGCAATGACAACAGGATTGGGTGCAACGAATGGGGCCGAGCAGCGTTGCGCCGAAAATGCACGCAAATGCAATCAACGATAGGCCGAGAACGCTCATTGGGATGTCAGTTCAATCTCACCCGGAGAAAATTCCAGTAAGGCGTGTTTGGCGCAACCGTGTCGATTGACTGCTTTTCGCCGGTTTGACCGGATACAAAGGAAAATGTGCTGTTGCCCGCCGCCAGCGGTTCGAAGCGCAGAACGATCACATCACCCGCAGCATAATCGCGCCGCTCCGGACAGGTGCTGGCGTTATCGCCCCCGAGGTAGCGATAGTTGCGACCGCTGGCGAGCAAATACGGACTGTTCGGGCCGGTCGCTGCAAAGCATACTTTTGTGAGTGCGGCCTGTGCCTGCAGACGAATTTCCGTGTGAGCCGATGTGCGATCGATCTGAACGATCGCCACTGGGACCTGGTTCTCAGCGCGGTGAAACAATGTTTCGGCGCCAGCCGATGACGCAGACAACATTAAAACCGCAGCAGCCCCAGTCGTGATCGCGCGCGAAGTTGCCTTTGGCATAGGACCCCCGAGACGGCAAAACTATCGCGACAGCAACCACGCCGCCAAGTGGGCCACTCACGCCTCCACCGGGCCTATTCCTTACTTTCCGGCTCAACCAGGATTAACGACCAATAGACTTTGTATTTCGAGGCCGGCGTGTAAACCGCGGCAATGCCCATTCGGGTCGCGCCAGCCAGCAGCATGTTCGCGCGGTGTGGGTTCGAGTCGCGCCAGCCGGAAAATGCCTCCGCGAAGGTATGATATCCGGCGCTGACGTTTTCGGCTGCTCGCTTTGCGTCGTAGCCGGATGCTTTCAGTCTTTGCACGAATGGCCTGCCGGCCCCATGGTCAAGCTTGTCGCGCTTGGCCATCACTTCCGCCTGCGCCTGCGCCAGCTTCATCAATTCCGGATCAAGCGTGACGGCAGGCAATCCATTGTTGGCGCGATAGCCGGAGATCATCGAAGCTGCACTTGTAGCGTCGAACTCCGCGCCCGGTTGCGCCAGGTTGCGGTAAAAACTTGGCTCTCCCTTCGGCACCTGGGTGTCGGTACAACCACCGACCATGAGCAAGACCAGCAGTGTCGCGGCAATACGCGTCATCGGGGAGTTTTCTCCGAATCGTGGAATGGCAAGGGCCTGCGGATGACCGCGACAGAGCCGTGATACTGCGCGCACGTATCAATGAGCACCGGCTCTACTGGCGCGCCTGCGCGTCGTCAACTAACATCTTGAAGTCAGTAGCCGGGAGAGTGTCATGTCAAGTCAGCCGGTCGCACGTACGCCGGGCGCGAAGCGCGCCGCACCAGGAGAATACGTCTTCGATCTGGGAACGATGCACAAGATCATGGGTGGGCCTGCCTATTCGACCGCCCATGGCCCCTGCGTTGAAGGGGACCGAATGATTGTCGGCCTAATGCGCATGAAGGCTGGCACCGGCGCCGAGCCTCACTCGCACCCGAATGAGCAATGGATCTATGTGCTTGAGGGAACCTTCCGCGCCAATATCGATGGCAAGGAAATCGACGTGAAGCCAGGCTCGGTCGTCTACATTCCGGCCAACACGGTGCATGCCGGCAAGGCGACCGCGGATGGCGACGTCGTATTTTTTACGGTTAAGGACGCCTCGCACAGCTTGCACGGCATCAAAGCGACCTGAACCAGCGCGCAACGGAAACGCAAAGAATTTCCGCCGCTCGATCAATCTGGAGGAACGCATGAAAGTCTTGATGGCAGTGCTTGCCGCCGCCCTCACCGTTTGTTCGAGCGCAGCGATCGCGCAGGAGAAATATCCAAACCGGCCCGTCAAGGTGATCGTGCCTTATGCGCCCGGCGGCGCCACCGACATCGCTGCCCGCGTCCTCGGTGACGAATTTCAGAAGGTTACCGGTCAAGGCTTCGTCGTGATCAACAAGCCCGGCGCATTCGGCATGCTGGCAATTGACGAAATGGCCAAGTCAGCGCCCGACGGTTACACGCTGATGCTGGGCAATGTATCGACGAATACAATCACACCGATCATCTACGCCAACAAGATGAGTGTCGACTACGGCAAGAGCGTTGTGGCCGTGACCAATCTGGTCGACGTGCCGGCTTTCCTGCTCGTCAGCACGGCGAATGATTTTCCTGTGAAGTCTGTTCCCGAGCTCATTGCCTACGCAAAGCAAAATCCGGGCAAGGTCCGTTATGGCACCGTCGGAATCGGCTCTTACCCGCACTATGATATGGCCTATTTCGCGAAGCGTGCCGGTGATCTCGATCTGGTGGGGCTGCCCAACAAGAACGGTGCAGCTGGCGTGATCCAGGACATGCTGCGCGGCGATGTGCATGCCGCTTTCCTGAACGTGGCTTCTACCGGCCCACACGTGCAGTCGGGAAAATTCCGCCCGTTGGCCGTGGTCAATCACACCCGGCTGAAGGAGTATCCCGACATTCCGACCATGCAGGAGGTCGGTTTTGGCGACGTCGGCACGGTTGCCTGGAACGGTTTGTTTGCGCCGGCGGCAACGCCGAAGCCCGTGCTGGAAGCGCTGTTCACTACCGTCGTCAAAGCGCTGAATTCGCCTCAAGCAATCGACAAGCTTGGAAAACAGAACTTCAATATTGTGCCGAACAAGTCGCTAGCCGATGCACAGGCGTGGCTTGACGGCCAAATGAAACATTGGCAGGCCGTCACCAATGCGGTGAAAATCGACGTCTCACAGTAGACTTTGCACGACGCTCAAAGTTTGCGGCCGGTGATCCCGGCTTTGGCGTAAAGCTCGTTGATGTGCGCTTTCACCTCCGGATCGGTCGTGTCGTGCTCAGGCGCATGGGCCCAGCCGATTTTGGCGCGGGCATAAGCCGCCATCTCCTCGTCCTGCTGCGAAGTGCCGCCGGAAATCCCATAAGCACCGACCATGTCATCGCCCTTGAATATGGGCGCTGAACCGCCGCTGGCCGCAATGCGGCCGTTGGTCATCGCGGCCAGACTGATCAGCAGCTGCGGATTGCGTTCCTTGAACCACTGCTGGATGACGAGGCCGTCCGGAAACCGCGGGCTCATCGAGCGGAACGCCGCGACCGTGAAGGCTTTCGCGATGGCGGTTTCCGGCGTGATGAAGCCTGCTTCATCCATCCGCTCGACGGCAATCAGATGGCCTTCGGGCCCGACAACTGCGATCGAAACCTGCACATGCATGGCTTCCGCTTTTTCCACGACCGCCTTTATGAACTCACGGCATTCCGTCGCACGCAGTTTCGTCATCGTTCGCCCTCCGGCCGTTAAGCTTTGCGTAGCCTCTTATCTCCGAGAATTAACTGCAAATCAGCCAAACAGCCTGCTGGCGATTGTCCAGCCCCACCCTTTCGAATCCATTTAACATCATGAAAACAAAAGCTTCGTCGATCCCGGTGCTTCGAAGATTTGCTGCATCCGGCCGCGCGGTCGGTTAGTTTGGCCGCCAAGAGGCACCCGAAGCGGAGATATTTAATGCGGTTGGGCTACTTCACCATGCCCGTCCACCCGATGGAGCGGGACTGGTCCCAGACACTGCGCGAGGACCGCGAAGCGATCATCCTCGCAGACAAGCTCGGCTTCTACGATGCCTTTGTCGGCGAGCATCTCACTGACGCTTGCGAGAACATCACCAACAGCATGATGTTCCAGGCCACGCTTATTCACGACACGAAGACTATCAAGCTGGCGACCGGCACCACCAACCTGGCGCAAATGCATCCGGTCGTGATCGCAGTGAACGCCGCAATGTTCGACCATCTGTCGCAGGGTCGCTTCGTGATGGGGGTGAGCCCCGGTGCGCTGACCTCCGATTCCGAGGCAATTGGAATACTGGACGAAGATCGCAACAAGATCTTCGCCGAAGCCATCGACGTGATTCTGGCGGTGTGGGAACGAAACCCGCCCTACGACATCGATTTTCCGGACAATCGCTTCAAGGTGGGATTTGCGCGGACTGCCGCGCTTGAACTTGGCGTCGGCATTCTGGCGAAACCGTTCCAGAAACCGCGCCCGGAAATCGTGGGGACCGTCGTCGCGCCATTTTCGCCCGGCGTGGTGCTGATGGGCAAACGCGATTTCCACCCGCTGTCGGCAAACTTCCTGTTATCAAAACATCTGAAGTCGCATTGGGCCAACTACGTCAAAGGCAAGGCCGAGGCCGGCGCCAAGGCGGAGATTGCCGATTGGCGCGTGGCGCGCACAATCTTCGTCGCTGACGATGACAAGGTGGCGAAACGCTACGGTCACGACGACCCCAGGAGCCCGTACCGATTTTATTTCGAGCAGATGCGCGCCAAGATGAAGCGGGGCAATCGGCTGTACGTCTTCAAGAGCTACAAAGAACAGCCCGACGACGAAATCACCGACGATTACGTTATCGACAATTGTGTGACCTTTGGCAGCGTCAACAAGGTTGTCGATGAAATCCTCAAGCTGCGCGAGGAGACCGGTGACTTCGGTGAGCTGGTCTATGCCGGTCTCGACTGGGTCGATCCCGCGCTGGGCAAGCGCTCGATGCAGTTGATGGCCGAGCAAGTGATTCCGCGCGTGAATGCGGCGATCGGCAAGTCGGCCAAAACCGCAGCGGAGTAAAGGCAAGCTCTATCAATTGGTCATGCCCGGCCTTGTGTCGGGCATCCACGTCTTTTCTGCTTTTCAAGACGTGGATGGCCGGGACAAGCCCGACCATGACGAAAAGCATTACACCGAAAGCGGATCGGTCCCAATCGCTGCGTAAAGCCCGTGCCGGGCGCCTTCGGTAAACGGCACGTTTTTGTCGAGCTCGATCGATGCCGAACGAACGCGTTGCGCCTCGGGCTCCGTCGCCGGCACCGCTCCGCCTTCGGCGGCGGCCTTTGCCGCGCGCAGCAAAATTTTGCGCGTCATGATGATGCCGCTGTCGGTCGCACACAGATGTTCCTTGGTGCGGTCCTGAATCGGTCCCATGCTCTCCTGGATGGAGGCATCCTGCATCGCGATGCCGTCGACGCCGGTCGACGAGTGACCATGGCGCTGTGCCTCGCGGTCCAGCAGATAATTGTTCGACTTGTTGGCAATTGGAATGAAAGTGCCGGGGACGTATTTGACGTGGATCCCCTCGCCGTCCTGCATGGCGGAAACTTCCGATTTCGTTAGCGCGCGATTAGGGTGATAATTGATGCTCCAGGCCCAGCACGTTTCATCATCGATGGGCACCCAGGCGTGCGCGCCCAGAGGATGGCCGGCGCGCGGTGGAATGATCGAATACCAAGGCATGATCCAGGGCGTGATGCGCCAGTAGTATTTGCCGCCGTCGGCATTGCGGCGCGCCCCAATCAGCAGCCCGCCTGGAAATTCCTCGACTTCGAACAACGGCATGCGGTCCTGTTCGTTGTAGACGTTGCCCCTCGAGCCTTTAAACAAGGGGTCCTTGTTGAGCTCGCTCCCGTGCAGCCACGATACGTGGCTGGAATCAATGCCGCCTTCCATGGCCTGAAGGTAGTTGCATTCCTGCAGACGCTTGGAAACGAAGCGCTGCGGCGGCTCAACTTCAGTCCACTCCAGCGCCGGTGGCGGCGGCTGCAGCGTTGGCGGCCCCAGATACGCCCATATGATCCCGGCCTTTTCGATGCAGGGATAGGATTTCAGTTTGATGTTCTTGCGAAAGCCGCTCTCTTCAGGCTCCGAGGGCAGATCGACACACTGGCCGGTGACATCATATTTCCACCCGTGGTACGGGCAGCGCAGCCCGCATTCCTCGTTCTGGCCAAACCACAGCGAAACGCCGCGGTGGGCGCAGAACTCGTCGATCAGGCCGATACGTCCTTTGCTGTCGCGGAAGCAGATCAGGCTTTCACCCATCAGCTTGACGCGGACCGGCGGACAATCGGGCTCGGGGATTTCCAACGTCAGGAGGAACGGCGCCCAATAGCGTCGAAACAACTTGCCCATGAACGATCCGGGTCCGACGCGGCAAAGCTGATCGTTTTGTTCACGCGACATCATGGCGACGTTTCCCTGCTCGCTTGCTATTATTGTTACAGCACGAGCCGGCATTATAGGCAGCCGTGCCTGAGACGGAAGCCGACTGTCATGCCTCTGCCGCGTATCGCCATTGCAACCGGAGACCCGGCCGGCATCGGACCGGAGATCGCACTCAAGGCCGCGCTCGATCCGGGCGTGCGCCGCTTGTGCCGGCCATTGCTGGTCGGCGATCCGGCCGTGGTCGAATTGCATGCGCGCTGTGCGAACCTGTCGCCCGATCTCCGCGTGGTCGACAGGATTGCCGACGCGGACTGGAGCGACGGCACGGTCAATCTGCTCGATGTCCGCCACGGCAGCAACACGTCTGTAAAATTGGGTACCATCGACGCTGCCTATGGCCGCGCTTCGCTTGAGAGCGCAAGTCGCGCAATCAAGGCGGCCTTGGCCGGAGATGTAGAAGCCGTCGTCGCCGCCCCGCAGACCGAGCGCTCGATTGTCGCGGCAGGCATAGCCTTCGACGGATATCCGTCGTTTGTCGCCCGCGAAACCGGGACACCGGTCAACGACGTCTATTTGATGATCTGCTTCGACCAGTCGCGCATCGTCCACGCCACCTTGCATGTCAGCGTGCGAGAAGCGGTTGCGTTGATAACGCGCGAGCGCGTCGAGCGCGTAATCCGTGTCACCGATACCACACTGAAAAAGCTTGGAATCGCCCAGCCGAAAATCTTCGTCAGCGGCCTCAACCCGCATGCCGGCGAGGAAGGAATGTTCGGGCGCGAGGAGATCGACATTATCGGGCCCGCCATTCAGCAGGTCGCCAAAAACGGCGTCCAGGTATCCGGCCCCTTCGGCGCCGACACCATGTTCCGAAAAAAAGGCGCCGATGCCTTCATCGTCATGCTGCACGACCAGGGGCACATCGCGGCGAAGCTGCAGGCATTCAATCGCACTGCGGGGCTTTCGATAGGCTCGCCGATCTTGTTTTCATCTGTGGCGCACGGCAGCGCACACGATATCGCGGGCAAAGGCCAGGCGGACCCGGGTGCCATGATCGAAGCGATCACCCGCCTCGCCCGCGTAACGAGCACGGGCACGATTGCTACGGCTTGAGAAGCGGCAGGCTGTTCGCGTCCGGCGGTTTTGGGATCAACTGCAGATAGGCGTAGATATCGGCGAGGTCGCCGTCGGAAAGAATCGCCTCGCTGTAGGGCGGCATGGTCCGGTTTGTTGAGCGCACAAAGCTTGAAAACGCTTCCCATGGCATCGGGTCGGGTGCAATGCGCTTGCCCCCGCTGGTCATGATCGACCCCTGCCCAACCGTGCCGTGACACTGCCAGCATCCATTCTGAATGTATGCTGCCTTTCCCCGCTCGGCCGACGCTGCCAATGCAGAACTCTGCGCGGTCAGGGCGACCAGCGTCGCCGATGCGCATGCCACCAAGAGCAGTTTGACCTTGTCTTTCATCGCGGTTGAGTCACGACGTCGACCAACGCAGGTTCGCCGGCCTTGACTACCTGCACCGCTTTCTTGAGCACCGGCGCAAGTTCGCCTGGATCGGTGATTGGACCTGCCGACCACAGACCCATGGAGCTTGCTAATTTTGCATAATCGATCGTCGGATTTTCGAGCCGCGTGCCAATCGGCGCGATGTCCTTGCCAAGACTGGCCACGCGATTCCGACGGCTGGACATACGCTGCACATGCATCGACTCCTGATGATAGGCGCGATTGTTGTGCATCACTGAAAGCAGCGGAATCTGATGTTTGACGGCGGTCCAAAGCACGCCCGGGCCAAACATCATGTCGCCGTCGGGCTGGAAATTGATCGAAAAGCGGCCCTGCGCGCGATTGGCGAGGGCAGCGCCGACTGCAGCCGGCGCGTTGTAACCGATGCCGTAACCGCCCGGACCACCGATGTGATGATAGTGCTTGTCCATTGGCCACAGCCGGGTTGGCCATGACGAAAGTTGCCTGTCGCCGCCCACCGAGGACCAGTCGAGATCCTTGATTTGCGCGTAGACCTCCATGGCCAGGCGCGCGGTGCTGACTGGGCTGGCGTCCCACGCGTAGGAAGCAGCCTCTCGCGTGCGATCGCGCGCCTCGGCCCAGGCCTTTTTCATTGACGCGCCGCGCGCCTCGATGCTCGCCGCGCGGTTTGTCGGCAATGCCTGCTTCACCGCATCAATCAGAGCCGGCAGCGTCGCTTCCGCATCGCCCGCCATGTCGATGTCGACGACTTGGAAGCGCTGGAAGTCCTGGTAGTTCGACTTGGTATTGAGCGCGATCGAACTGATGCTGATGAGCCTGGCACTCGGCTTGATATGAGATTCCTGCAAGCCAACGCCGTCGTTGTCGCCATTGTCGATATAGGCATTCACTGTCGCCCAATAATCGGACAGTTCAAGCCCGAGAATGACGTCAGCTTCTCTGATCAGGGCCTGCCCGCGCGCGTTCTGGAACAGGTGGTGGGTATTGGGAAAATTCATCCGGCCCTTTTGGTCGATGACCGGCGCCTGCAACGCTTCGGCAAGCTGAACCAGCAGTTTCACGCCCTCCGCCGTGCGCGCGTATTTGTCGGCAACAATTACGGGGCGCTCGGCATCCACCAGCACACGCGCCGCTTCGCGCACCGCATTCATGTCGCCTTGCGGCGGGGCGGTTGGCACGTAACGCGGAATTTTCAGGCCCGCGCGATCGTGCAGTGTCTGTTCCTGCAAAGCGCAATCAAGCGCGATTGCCACAGGTTCATGCGGCGGTGTCATCGCCATTTTATAGGCGCGTACAAATGATTGCGCGAAATGCGGCAATGAAACCGGCTGATCGTCCCATTTGGTGAAATCGCGTACCAGCGCGTTGATGTCCTGCGCCGAGTGAAAAGTGGGCACGCCGGGCGGACGTTTCGCCGCATCGAGATCAGTACCGCCAATAACAATGACTGGAACGCGATCGCACCAGGCGTTGTAGATCGCCATTGCCGCATGCTGCAGACCAACTGTGCCATGGCACAGCACCAGCAGCGGCTTGCCCGCAATTTTGAAGTAGCCATGCGCCATCGCCACAGAGGATTCTTCGTGCGTGCAGGTGAGAAATTCCGGCTTCTTGTTGCCGCCGTAGTCGATCAGGGATTCGTGCAAGCCGCGGAAGCTCTGCGCGGGATTGCTTGGCACATATTCAATTCCCAACGACTTGATGACGTCGACCATAAAATCGGAGCTCGGTATTCCGGGGACCGGTGCTGTTGCTTTCGGGGCAGCTGTTTCGGCGGCGGCAACCGCAGCGCTTGGCCGCACCGCAGAGGGTCGGGGTGTGGTCGTCGTTGCGTCACTGAGAGGCGCGTTTACGGCATCGTCCGCCCGCAACGGCGCGCTCGCTGCGCCAGCAAGCGCCATGCCTGTGAGAAACTTGCGTCGGTTGAGTCGGGTTCGCGATTGCCCACGCGCCATGTCCGCCTCCCGCTTGATGGCTCGATCCAACAATTTTGGATCGGGCAGAAGGGCATGTTAGTTCAGCGGAAAGGCGCGCGCCAAGCGGGCAATGCGACTAACGGATCGGCGGCAACGGCGAGGACGTGATTGCGCTGGAGTTGCTGCGCGCTGCGGGTACCGTGCTCGGCGCGGTGATGTTGGCCGGACCGCCAACGGGCGACGGACCGTTTGCGGCGGGCTGCGCCCCCGTGTTGGCGAGGTGCTCGGGCGGCTTGCCGGGCAGCACGACGACGCGGGTCCCCACCTGCACGCGGCTATAGAGATCTTCGATGTCCTCGTTGAGCAATCGGATGCACCCGGACGACACGAACGTACCGATGGTCGAAGGTTGGTTGGTGCCGTGAATGCGGTACAGCGTCTTGCCGAGATAGAGCGCGCGAGCGCCGAGCGGATTGCCTGGCCCGCCCGCCATGAAGCGCGGCAAGTAAGGTTGACGATCGATCATCTCGGACGGCGGGTGCCAGTCCGGCCATTCCGACATCCTGCTGACGCGCTCGCTGCCCGACCAGGTGAATCCTTCGCGGCCTACGCCGATGCCGTAGCGCAACGCCTTGCCGCCACCAAGCGCCAGATAGAGGTAGGTGTTCGCGGTATCGATGATGATCGTGCCGGCCGGTTCCTTGGTGGAAAGATCGACTAGCTGCTTCTTCAAGTTGGCAGGCAGGTCTTTCGGCTTGCCTGTTTCCGGCTGATAGTCGGGTGGAAGCGCCGCGGTGACTGAAGACGGCGCCCCTTGCGGCGCCGCGCCGATGGCAGCCGGCGGTCGCATCGCGTCGGGATCGTTGGCTGCCCTGCCTGGCGCACCCTGCGGCGCCTGCTGCGGGTTCACCTGGCGGCCGTACGCGCCGGGCCTTTGGTCGGGCGCGCCGAAAAGACCCGTTGGCGGAGGCAGCTCCGGTTCGTCGTCCGGATAGGGCAGGACACGGCTACGCTGGCCGGGGCGCACGCCGCGCCGCGGCGGGGGAAGCAGATCTTCATCGTCGTAGCCGCCAACAACCGGTGGCAGGCGCTCTTCGTAGTACCCCCGCGGAGGTGGCGCATATTGCGCCATCGCGGCCGCGCCAAAAACCGCGGCAGCCGGCAGGGCCAGCAGCAAAGCACCTGAAAATCGGATCATCATCCACCCTCGGCAGCGTAGCAGCCGCCAAACCGGCCCCTGATTGCCCCGGGATGAAGGCACATTCAAGACCAGATTAGGGCCATCTCGTTAACGACGCTTTGCTTTGCGCCGTCAGGGTTTCTTGGCTTCAGCCGCCAAAACCTGCTTGGCCACGCGGTGACAGTCCACCGCGGCGGGGAATCCGCAATAAACGGCTACCTGCCGCAAGATCGCGGAAAGCTCGTTTGGCGTCAGCCCGTTCCGCAGCGCGCCGCGAAAATGCGCTTCGAACTCGTGCATTCGGCCGAGGCAGGCGATCATGCCGAGGTTCAGGATGCTGCGCTCGCGCGGCTTCAGGGCGTCGTCACCCCATACGGCGCCCCAGCAATAGGTGGTCAGTAGCTCCTGGAACTGGCGATTGAAGTCGTCGGTATTGGCAACGGCGCGGTCGACATAGTCGTCACCCAGCACCTTGCGGCGCATGGCCATTCCACGGTCATACAGTGCCTTGTCCATGATCGAACCTCCCCAAATGGCGTCATTCGCGATCAAGTCATGTTGACAGAGTTCGAGCGATCTCGTCCATTCTTGCGGCCAATTGAACGACAATTCAAAACACGTCGGGAGGAAGTACATGGCGAGGACATCGAGGCGCACGACCCAGCTTGCAATCTCGCTTAGCATTCTGGGCCTGGTCGCAAACTACGCGGTACCAAATGCCGCTGGCCAGGAGGCCGGCTGGATTACTCTGTTCGACGGCAAAACCCTGGACGGCTGGGATCAGGTCGGCGAATCGAACTGGCGGGTCGAGGACGGCGCCATCTTCGTCGACAAGATGGCGGGCAAGGACGCCGGTTACCTCGTCAGCAAGAACTCGTACAAGAACTTCATCGTACGCGTCGAGTTCTTCCCCAGCGACAATGCCAACAGCGGCATTTATTTCCGCTGCCTTGACCCGAAAAAGATCACCGACCGCACCTGTTACGAGGCAAATATTTTCGACCAGCGTACCGATCCAAGCTATGGCACCGGGGCGATCACCCGTTACATAGAGGTCAATCCGATGCCGAAGGCAGGCGGCAAATGGAATACCTATGAGGTCACTGCCAATGGCCGGGACATTACGGTCGTGCTCAACGGCGAAACAACGGCAAAGCTGCGCAACGGCATGTTCGACGAAGGTCCAATTGTGCTGCAGCACGGCGCCGGTTCGATCAAGTTCCGCAAGGTCGAAGTCAAACCGCTGTAAAGCGGGGAGCAGCGGATTGGCGTGACGGAATGGACGTAGCGATCGTCGGCGGCGGCATCTGCGGGCTATCGCTCGCCCTTAATCTGAAAGAACGCGGGGTTGCCTGCCGCGTGTATGAACGCGCCCCTGAGATCAAGGAGCTCGGGGTTGGCATCACGCTGCTCCCCCATGCCATGCGTGAGTTCAGCGCGCTTGGATTGGGCGAGACATTGCTCAAGTCGGGAATCGAAAACCGCGATTGCGCGTTCTTCAATCGTTTCGGACAGCTGATTTATCGCGAGGATCGCGGAAAGTTCGCCGGATATCCCTTTCCGGAGGTCGGGATCCATCGCGGCCGGCTGCACGTGGTCCTGTACGAGGCGGTGCAAAATCGGCTTGGCCGAGATGCAGTGATTACTGACTGTGAATGCGCAAGCGTCGAGCAGGATGAAACCGGCGCGACCATTCACTTCAAGCAGACGAGCACCGGACACACGCGGCCCAGCGTGCGCGCTGACGTGGTTATTGCCTGTGACGGCATCAATTCGGCCGTGCGCAAGCAGTTCTATCCGGACGACAAGGTCGCGTTTTCCGGCATCAACACATGGCGCGGGGTGACGCGGCGCAAGCCGATCCTCGGCGGGCGCACATATGTGCGGGTCGGCTCGATTCTGACCGGAAAGATGGTGATCTATCCGATCATCGATAACGTGGACGATGACGGCAACCAGCTGATCAACTGGATGGCCGAAATCAAGCGCGACACCACCGAGCAGAACGATTGGAACAAGCCTGGAAATCTCGCCGATTTCTTTCCGCTCTATGAAAGCTGGCACTTCGATTGGCTCGACGTGACGAAACTGATCCGCGACGCCGAACAGATTCTCGAATATCCGATGGTGGACAAGGATCCGATCGGACGCTGGACTTTCGGCTGCGTCACGCTGGCCGGCGACGCCGCACACCCGATGTACCCGCGCGGCTCGAACGGTGCAGCGCAGGCCGCAATCGATGCCCGAACACTGGCCGATCTGCTGAAGACCGGCTCGGACCCTCGGGCGGCCCTGAAGGCCTATGAAGCGGCGCGTGTTGCGCCCGCCGCCAAAGTGGTGCGCACCAATCGCGAACAGCCTCCGGATTTCATCAACATCAAGGTCGAGGAACTTGTCGGCGACAGGCCGTTCGACAATCTCGACAAGTACATCACGCAGGATGAATTGCGCGCGCTTTCGGAGGGTTACAAGCGGGTCGCCGGCTTCGCCTTGGCTGATGTGACCGGATGAAGCCCGACACTTCTCACATTCTCATCGTCGGCTGCGGCGCAATCGGCGGGCTTTTCGCCGCTGCGTTGTCATCCGTTGCCAAGGTGACGGCATTCGATGCCAATGCCGAACATGCAAAGGCCATCAACGCTCAAGGGCTACGGGTGATCGGAAAAAATGCGCGAACCGTACGTATCGCAGCGACAAGCGATCCGGCCTCGCTAAAGAACACGGCTTTCGCTGCGGTCATATTTCTCACCAAGTCAAAAGCCACTCCGGCGGCGCTAGAGCAACTGCGTACGACGTTCGTTGGCAATCCGGCTCTTGTCACATTGCAGAATGGCATGGGCAACGCGGAAGCGCTGCTGGCCGTGCCGGACGCAACCGTCCTGCGCGGCGTCACCATGAATGCCGGCCGCTTTGTTGAAGCTGGATGCGTCGAGAACCTGATCGAGGGCAAGACCTGGCTCGGACCGGCCAGAGGCAGCATCGATAGCGCCAAACCGCTCGCGGATTTGCTCAACGAAAGCGGCATGGAAACCGAAATCGTCGCCGATCCGATGGGCGCGGTATGGTCCAAGTTCGTGTTCAATTGTGTGATGAACCCGCTGGGCGCGCTCATGATGGGAGACAATGCCGCCCGCTACAATTCCCCTGCCATGCACGCACTGATCGACGACATGGCGGCCGAATGCATGGCCGTGGTCCGGGCGCTTGGGGGCAGCTTCGCGTTTCCGCCCATGGACTATGCGGACAAAGTCCGCGCCGGCCAGATTCAATTGTCGACACATGCCGGCTCGATGGCTCTCGACATCGCACGCGGTGGTCCGACCGAAATCGATGAGTTGACCGGCTATATTGTGCACGAGGCTGACCGGCTGAATATCCCGGTGCCGACCTGCAAAACAATATATCGCCTGACAAAAGGGTTGGAGCTCGCCGCCAAGAGCCGCGTTGTGAAAGCCAGATAATTCAATAAGTTAGTCTCTGACTACACTGGTTTGTCCCCGGATTCCCCGCTATACCGCAGGCACAGGATTCGGACGGTTCGCCCGTTAATTGCAAAGGCCAAGGACTAGAATGAACGGGCGTTCCCAATGGCAGCCATCTCATTGCAATGGATGACAGCGACGAGGCGCTTATGGCCCGGGTCGCGGGTGGCGACGAGCGGGCTTTCCAGCTGCTTTCGCGCCGCCATTTGCCGGCCATGCTCGGACTTGCCCGCCGCATCCTCGGCAATGCGGCCGAAGCAGAGGATGTGGCGCAAGAGGCTTTCATGCGCGTCTGGACCCACGCCCCACGGTGGCAGCCCTTGGCGCAGTTCCGGACCTGGCTCACGCGCGTCGTCATTAATTTATGTCTCGACCGCAAGCGGCGCGCTCCGTGGGTCGAACTGGAAACAGCCGGCGAGATCGCCGACCCCGCGCGCGGCGCCGGCGAGAAAGCGGAGGATGACGAACGCGAACGCATGCTTGCCGCCGCGATTGAAAAACTGCCGGTTCGTCAGCGGAGCGCGATCGTGCTGACATACGGAGACTCCATGAGCAATGCCCAGGTGGCAGACATCCTTGATACTTCGGTGTCGGCAATCGAGACCTTGCTGGTGCGGGCGAAGCAGAATTTGCGACGGGCCCTTGAAAACTTGATCGATAAGGAAGACTGAAAATGAGCAACGATCAGCTCGACAATTTTCTCGAAAGCGCGCTGAAGCGTCACTTGCAGCCGCCGCCGACTGACGACGCTGCCGTAGGCCGTGTGCTCCAGCGGCTCGCCGGGCCGCTCCCGCGGCAGAAGCGCTCGTTGTGGCAGTTGCCCTCGGTGCTGCTCAACTGGGATTTTGCACCAGCATGGCCGCGCGTGGCTGCACTGGCCTGCTGTGCCGCGCTCGGTTTCGTTGTCGGCATCGCCGGACTCGACCGTCCATTCGATCGGCTCGATTCGCCGTTCACGGTCGCCACCCGCGACATAGGCTCACTCGTGTCCGAGCCCGACATGCTGACGGGAGAACAGCCATGAGCATTGCCCACGCCTTTCCCGCGGTCGAACGCGGCGCATCACGCTGGCTGTTGCTGGGCTCTCTCGCGCTCAACCTGTTCTTCGTCGGCATCGCCATTGCGATGGCGGTGAGAGCGCCAGCGCCGTCCTATTGGGACCGCAACGTATTCGTTCGCATCGAGCGGCTTGCCGCCACGCTGCCTCCGGCCGATGCCGACACTCTGCGCGGCGAGGTCAACGCGAATCGCGCGCCGATTGAGAGCGCGCAGACCGCTTATCACACGGCGCAAGATCATATTCGCGAGGTGTTGCGACAGGAGCCGTTCGACGTTGAAGCGTTACGTGCGGCAATGGCAAAGACGCGCACGGCCCGTCTGACATCCGATCAGACCGTACAGGACGTGTTTGCCGTCATCGCGGCGAAGATTTCGCCCGCCGGCCGGCAGGC
>Ga0207428_10000580_pt1 | contig 43176 bp, 40 predicted proteins | sample RhiMethybrSRZTD1_FD_187600 | JGI IMG/M metagenome (GOLD analysis project Ga0207428, IMG submission 187600) | Populus rhizosphere microbial communities from Tennessee, USA - Rhizosphere MetaG P. TD hybrid SRZTD1 (SPAdes) (version 3) | ecosystem: Host-associated > Plants > Roots > Rhizosphere >...
ATCTTGCACGGGCCACACCACGTGGCCCACATGTCGAGCAGCACGGGCAACGGCGAGCGTTCGACGTCGGCCGCGAACGTCCCGTCGGTTACCGTGATCGGCTTCGCGTCCACCGCCAGAGGTGTCTTGCACCGCCCGCATACAGGCTCGAGGCTATGACCGAGCTTCTCCGTCGGAACGCGATTCGTCGCACCACAGGCCCGGCAGCGGATCAGCCTCACGTCAGTCACCGGTCGCCTCCCTGCGCAGCATGCCGCCTCATCGTGTGCCGCGGGGCCCCCCGGCAGCGGGTGGCGTGAGGGCGTGCCGCAGGACCTCGTCCGCCTCGTCAACGAGCACGAAGGCGAGCTGCTTGCGCAGCTCCTCGGGAACATCCTCGATGTCCCGCTCGTTTCGGCGCGGCAAGATCACCGTGCGAATGCCAGCGCGGTGCGCCGCAAGGACCTTCTCCTTGATCCCACCGACCGGGAGCACCCGACCGCGGAGCGTGATCTCGCCCGTCATGGCGACGTCACTCCGAACCGGCCGTCGGGTGGCCAGCGAGGCAAGTGCCGTCACCATGGTCACGCCCGCCGAGGGGCCGTCCTTCGGCACGGCCCCGGCCGGCACGTGCACGTGAATGGTTTTGCCCTCGAAGACCCGCGGGTCGATGTGGAGCGCCTCGGCGTTGGACCGCACATACGAGACGGCGGCCTGCGCGCTCTCGCGCATCACGTCGCCGAGCATGCCGGTCAAGACCAGATGCTCCTCTGTGCTCGGCATCATGGTGACCTCGACGAAGAGGACGTCGCCACCGACCGGCGTCCAGGCAAGACCCGTGGCTACTCCCGGTCGTGTGGTCCGCTCCGCCACCTCGTCGACGAAGCGCGGCCGTCCGAGGTACTCGCCCAGATTCTCGACAGTGATCCGAATTGGCTCGCGCCCGCCCTCGGCCAACCGGCGGGCCACCTTCCGCATCACGCTCGCGAGCTCCCGCTCGAGGCCCCTCACGCCGGCCTCGCGCGTGTACCCTCTCACGATCTGTCGGATCGCATCGGCATCGAAGGCCAGCTCCTCCGGAGCAAGCCCATGGGCGGCGAGCTGCTTGGGGATCAGATACTGTTTTGCGATCCCGATCTTCTCCTCGTCCGTGTAGCCCGAGAGCGCCAGGATCTCCATCCGGTCGCGTAGGGGTCCTGGGATCGTGTCGAGGGTATTGGCCGTCGCGATGAACAATACCTGCGACAGGTCGAAGGCCACTCCGAGGTAGTTGTCGACGAAGGTATTGTTCTGCGCCGGATCCAGCACCTCGAGCAGCGCGGCGGACGGATCGCCCCTCCAGTCCGCTCCGATCTTGTCGATTTCGTCCAGCATGAAGACGGGGTCGCGCGTCTCGGCCCGCCGAAGCCCCTGGATGATGCGGCCCGGAAGCGCACCGATGTACGTGCGCCGGTGGCCCCGGATCTCCGCTTCGTCCCGCACACCGCCGAGCGACATCCGCACGAACCGCCGGCCCATGGCACGGGCGATACTCTGCCCAAGGCTCGTCTTGCCGACACCGGGCGGTCCCACGAAGCAGAGGATCGGATCGCGAGGATCGCCGGCGTGGCCCCCGCGTTCTTGACGCAGCTTCTTGACGGCGAGGTACTCGAGGATCCGGTCCTTGATCTTCTCCAGGTCGAAGTGATCCTCGTCGAGGACCTGACGGGCCCGGCCGATGTCGATCATCCCGCCGCCCAGCGCGCTCCACGGAAGACTCGCCATCCATTCGAGATACGCGACGACCATCCCATGCTCCGGCGACGCGGGTGAGATGGTCGCGAGCCGGGCGAGCTCGCGCTCCGCCTCACGCCGCGCTTCTTCGGGAAGCTGACCCTGCTCGATCCGCCGGCGGAGCTCGGCCGACTGGGCGTCGCCGACCCCTTCTTCCCCGAGCTCCTTCTGGATGGATCGCAGCTGCTCGCGCAGGTAGAACTCCCGCTGTGATTTGGAGAGCCGCTCTTCGGTGTCGGTCGTGATCTTGCGGCCCAGCTCGCGCACGGCCAGCTCGCGTTGCAGCAGATCGACCAGCCGGCGAAGCTTGGCCGCGATCGGGTCTGCCTCGAGAAGCGCCTGCCGCGTCGACACGTCGAGCGGCACCAGGGAGGCGACGAAATACGCGAGGTGGCGCGGATCGGCGATGTTCGCCGAAGCCATCGCGAGCTCGCCTGGCAGCTCCGGGGATGCCTCCACGAGCCGTCGAAAGATATCGCCTACTGCCCGGCGCAGCGCGTCGGTTTCCGTTGTCTGGGCCACCGGCTCGGGAGCCGGCGCGATCCGCGCGATCACGTACGGTTCCGTTCCGACGAAATCCAGAAGCCGGATGCGCTCGAGCCCCTGGACCATCACACGCACGCTGCCGTCAGGGACCCGCGCCATCTGATGGATCACCGCCGCCGTGCCGATCCCGTGGAGGTCGTCAGGTCCGGCGGACTCTACCTTTGGGTCGCGCTGCGCCACCAACGCCAGGAGTCGGTTGCCGCGCATCACGTCATCGACGAGACGCAGAGAGCGGGCCTGTCCAACGACGAGCGGGGCGACGGTCAGCGGGAACACCACCGTTTCCCGAAGCGGCAGGACCGGCAGCACGTCGGGAATCGTAACGTCGGCGCGACTTGGAGCCTGGACGGCCATCAGCCGGCCACCCGACGCTTCGGCAGCGTGATGCGAAGCAGGCCGCGCTCGTAGTTCGCCTCGACGCGCTCGGTATCAACCGGCGCCGGCAGAGGGAGCTCCACTTGGAACGGCCCCTGAGGGATCGAGGCGGCGTGATAGACAGCCCCTTCCTGGCACGCGGGGAGCCGGCGGTGTCCCTCGACGACCACCGCGTCCTCGAAGAGCTGCACCTCGAAATCGTCCTCAGCGACGCCGGCGAGATCGATGACGACCTCGAGCGTCGTCGCCGTCTCGTATACGTCCGCCGCGGGCTGCCACCGGGTCTGCACGAGGAGGCGCAGTCGCTCGCTCTGCCAGAAGTCGCCGAGCGGCCACGTCTGCTGCGAGCGCATGGTCATCGCGTAGCGATAGCTGAGACGTCGATAGCGCATCATCAGCCTGTGGTGTGGGCTGAAGTGTGCTCGCGAAGAGGGCGAAGGTCAATCCGACGGGAATCGGGCGTTCGCGGCCTGGGCAAAAACCGCGCGGCGATGTGAAAAGGTTCGAATCCCATTGGAGAGAAGCAGAAGCGGATGTTCCTCCGCCGTGTAACTGGGCATAGCATGGAGAGGTGAGGAAATCGTGTCACCGACCAGCGTCCATTCCAGGGCGAAGAAGCTGGGGAAGATGACCGAGCCGGCAGGTGAGTTCAGCGCCCCATCAGGCGGTCGTAGGAAGACGAGATCCGCTCGATCAGCTGCGGATCGACCTGCGTGGCGCCCACCGTGCTGAACTGCACGCGGACGCTTCCGTCGGCCTGCGTGTTCACCAGCGCTTGCACGGCGATCCCGTTGCGGTCGCCGCGCAGGGTCCCCGTCGCGCGGTCTTCCTGCATGATCCGCACGCCCTCTTCCTGCATCGCGTTGCGGGCGGCCGACCACGAGCGGTCGAACGTGCTGACGGGCGCGGTCGTGTAGACGCCCGGCGCGGTTTGATAGTACGTGCAGCCTGCGAGCAGGCCCAGCCCCAGCGACCCTGCTATGAGCATTCTCAGCGCGGTCATTTGGCTGCCGTGTCCGTCGCGACCTTGGTCCACGTCTTGTCCGGGTTGTACGTCTTCATCGCGTTCGCCAGCTGGGCGGTGTTCGGTCCGAGGTCTTTCTGATACACGATGCCGTCGTGGCTGACGATGAACGTGGTGATGCCCGAGACTGCATACGCCGCGGGAAACGCCACGAGAGCAAATCCGCCGATCATGTGTCCCTTGACGACGAAGTTGTAGGCGCCGCCCGGCGCCTCCGGCCCCTGAGCGAATAGCATGCGGTAGAGGTAGCCGTGGTACGGCGTCCGCTTGCCGGGCTCCGGTTTTATGTAGCCTGCCGCCCTCGCCTCGGCGACCAGAGGTCCGATAGGGCTCGGTCGCTCTCCTGGGCGTGTTTCCCAGAAGAGGCCATCCCGCTTGCCCTTGGTGCTGTCGAGGCGCTGCGCGTACTCGAGCATGCCGGCGCCGCGGTCCCGCGAATAGTACTCGCGCTGCGCGTCCACGTAGGCGAGACAGACCTGGATCGCGGCGAGCTCGTTGCGCCCGACGCGACGGAACAGGATCTCATCGTCGCCGGCGTCGGTATCCCAGAACCACCGCGGCCCATCCGGCACCAGAGGAATCGGAACCGGATAGTCGTCGTCGCCGACATAGAGCACGACCTTCCCACCACCGCCCTCGAGGTGGTGCTTGCGGTCGTACGAGGCCACGAACTGCTCGTATGCCGACTTGTCCGCCACCTTGTCGCCGGACGAGATCACCGCGCGTCCCTTTGGACCGAGGATCTCGAGAAGGGTCTTTTGATCCTGAGAGCGGAACGCCCCGACGAGCGCATTGACGGCGTCGTCGAGCGTCTCGAAGCTCTTCTGCCCCGGAGGGACGGCGTATGCCGCGCCTTGCAGGAGCAGCGCGAGCGCGAGCGCGATGCTCGGAATTTTCATCGCCGTCCTCCGCCGCCGCCCCTGCCGCCACCGCCGCCACCGCCGCCGCCCCGGCTGCCACCACCACCGCCGCCGCCGCCGCCTCGGCTACCGCCGCCGCTGCTGACGCTACTGCCGCCGCCCCTGCTGCCACCACCACCGCCGCCGCTGTAGCCACTGGCTCGTGAAGAGCTCACGCTGGACTGGCCGCGCTGGCTGTTGGCGCGCTGCTCGCCGCCCTTACCCATGCCATCGAACGCTCCTGCCTCGCGACCGCCACCGCCGCCGCGCTGGCCGCCAGCGCCGCCGGCGTCGCGAGTGCTTGCCGACGGGCCACCACCGCGCTGGCCGCCGCCGGCATCGCGAGTGGCCGCCGACGGACCGCCTTGCCCGGCGCCGCCGCGCCCTCCGCCACCCTGGTCGCCACGGCCTCGGTACGAATCCCGCGAGCCGGCCTGGGGGCTGCTGCCGCGGTTGTACTTCTGCTGAGTGCCCTTGTCGCGGTACTGAGCGCCCTTGCGGTGCGACGGGTCGTGGTTGAACGACTGCCTGTTGCCCTGACCACCCTGGCCTTGGCCTCGGCTCGCCCGCTCGTTCTTGATCTGAGTGGCCCTGTCGCCGCGGTTCACGTTGTTCGTGAAGTTGTTGTTCTTGTTTACGTCGATGTCCACGTCGCCGCCGCCCCAGTTGCAGCCGCCCCACACTGCGGCGCCGACCGCCATGCCGACGCCGAACGAGATCGCGGCCGTGCCAAACATGTAGCCGGGCGGGTACGGGTAGTAATACGGGGGATAGGCCGGCGGAGGGGGAGGGTACACGACGGCCGGGTTGTACTGCGGTACGTAGATCACCTGGGGATTCGCCGGCTCGATCTTGATCACGGTCTGCTCGCCGGCCGGCGCCGCGGGCGCTGGCTGCCCGGCCTGCGCGGGCGGCGCCGCCTGCGCCGGAGCCGCCTCGACGATCACCTTCTGCTGCTCGTTCGATTTCAGATTGCCCTGCGCCTGGGCCTTCGACCGCATGCGCTGGATGGCGTCCATCGTTTCCTTCCGCTGATCGAGGAAGGCGTCGCCGAGCTTCTGCATCCAGTCGATCTTCTCGTTCAGGACGTCGAGCGTCTGGGGAAAGCTGCACAGCGATTTCACGCTGTCGTCCCACTCGTACTTCTTGAGCTCTTCATTCAGCGCGTCGCCCTTGAGGTTGGGCTGGGATTTCATCAGACGCGCGGCCTGGATGACCTCGAGCGGATACGTGGACGCCATCAGCACCTGCGCGACCAGCGGGTCCGGGTAGAGCGCGATCGGCGCGACGATCGCCTCGAGCTCCTCCGGCTTGAAAGGCTGAACGTCGTCGTCGCCGGGCTGCGCCGGTTGCGCCTGGGCCTGCGGCGCCGGCTGACCCTGCGGCGCCGGCTGAGCCGGCGGTCGCTGGGCAGGCGGTTGCTGAGCCGGCTGCGCTTGCTGGGCCGGCGCTTGCTGGGCCGGCGGTCGCTGGGCCGGTGGCGGCTGGGGCGGCGGCGCTTGCTGGGCTCGCGGGAGCGGCGGCGAGGCGAGCATGATCGCGAGCGCGACGGTCAGTGCCCGGAGCGCCAGGGTCCAGATGCGGTGTTTCATGTTTCCTCCGCGGACCGCCGTGCTATCCACCGTAAGCGAGCCGGCGCCCGACCGCGTTCTTCATACCCTTGAGCCGGAAGCCGAGGATGATCATCAGAATCCCGACCACGATCGCGAAGGTGCCGATCAGCCACAGCACCGCGAGCGCCCCCGTGCCCGGCGCGACGATGAGCGCAACCCCGAAGAGGATCGACAGCGCGCCGGCCAGCGCGAGCAGCCACTCGTTGTTGAGCTCGCGGCGCAGGTGGAAGGCCGCCAGGATCTCGAAGACGCCGCGGATGATGGCCCAGACCGCGATCACATAGAGGAGCGCGATGGCGGTGACGCCGGGCCAGAGGAGCGTGACGACACCCGCGGCCAGGCTCGCCAGACCAGCCAGGAAGACCTCCCACGAAAACGACCCTTCGGGCCGCCGTGCGAGCGCCCACAGAACGGCCGTGATGCCGTCGATGAACAGGTAGGCGCCGTAGAGGAGGACGAGGACCGCCAGGGTCACTCCGGGCCAGAGGAACGTGCCGAGCCCGAAGAGCACGGCGAACACGCCGCGAAGGACGATCGCCCACCAGTTCCGTGCCAGCGTTTGGAGCATGTCGCACCCCCGAGCCCAAGTGTGTTCGCGGGCCGGTCCCGGCCAGTTGAGACGCGACCAGAGGATCGGGGGCACGGGAGCCAGCAACAATGAGACTTTGGTCGGATGCCGCAAGGCGCGACTTTGGTCCACCATCCGGTGGTTCGCCGCGCAGGGTCCAACGACGGGGAGGTCGGAGATGGAATTTCGAGAGATGCTGCCGGTCGCGCTCGATATCGCAATCCGCATCGGCATCCGGATCGTCGGCGCCATCGCGCTGTGGATCATCGGACGCGCCGTCATCGGCTTCTGCGGGCGCGTCATTCAACGCTGGCTCGTCAACCAGCGCCTCGATCCCACACTCGGCCGCTACATCGGCTCGGCCGTGTCGATCGCGCTCAATATCGTCCTCGTCATCGCGATCCTCGGCGTCTTCGGCGTGGAGACGACGACGTTCGCGGCGGTCATCGCGGCGGCGGGCGTGGCCATCGGCATCGCCTGGGGCGGCCTGCTCGGCAATTTCGCAGCGGGGGTCTTCCTCGTGATCTTCCGACCGTTCAAGACAGACGATTTCGTCAGCGCGGGCGGCGTCATCGGGACCGTGCACGAGATCGGGATGTTCGCCACCAGCTTCGATACGCCGGACAACGTGCGGACCATCGTGGGCAACAACAAGATAGTCGGCGACACCATCCAGAACTTCTCCGCCAACCCGTATCGCCGCGTCGACATCACCGCGCAGCTCGCCCACGGCGTCGACGTGAAGGAAGCCGTCGCGATGCTGAAGGATCGGCTGGCGAAGATCCCGAACGTGATGGGTGACCCGGCGCCGGTGGTCGAGATCCTCCAGTTCACGCTGCAGGGACCGGTCCTGGCCGTGCGGCCGTTCTGCAACAACGCGCACTACTGGCAGGTCTACTTCGACACGAACCGGATGATCCGCGACTCGTTCAGCGCGGCGCGCTACCCCGTGCCCGAGCAGCACTTCAGGGTGCAGAGCCCGGCGAACTGATTCACTGCTGGCCCAGATAGGCCTCGCGGATCCGCGGATCGCGCGCGAGGTCGGCCGGCACGCCCTCGGCGACGATCCGCCCGTGCTCGAGCACGTACGCGCGCGCGGCGATCGCGAAGGCCTGGACGATGTTCTGTTCGACCAGCAGCACCGCGACACCGTCAGCGTGGATGCCCGCCACGACCTCGAACACGTGATCGACGATCTGCGGCGCCAGACCGAGCGACGGCTCGTCGAGCAGCAAGAGCCGGGGCATCGCCATGAGCGCGCGTCCGATCGCGACCATCTGCTGCTGACCGCCCGACAGAGCGCCGGCCATGGCGCGCCGGCGCTCGCGCAGCACCGGAAACGTCGCATAGACCCGCTCGAGGCTCTGCGCGCGCTTTCGGCGAGCGGCCGGCGCGTAGCAGCCGATCTCGAGATTCTCTTCGACCGTCATCGCGGGGAACAGGCGTCGGCCTTCGGGGACCAGGGCTACGCCGTGCTGGCAAAGCCGATGCGCCGGCACCGAGGACAGATCGCGCCCCTCGAGGCGCACCGTGCCCGAGCGGATTGGTAGAAGGCCGGCAATCGCATCGATCAACGTGGTCTTCCCCGCGCCGTTGGGGCCGACGACGGTGACGAGCTCGCGGGCGCGGACCGCAAGCGAGACGTCCCACACCGCGACGGCGTCGCCGTGGGCGACCTCGAGGCGATCGATCTCAAGCATAGGCTTTCCCGAGATAGGCCCGGACGACGTCCGGGTCGCGCATGACCTGGCGGGGAGCGCCTTCGGCGATGACCCGACCGCCGCTCAGCACCACGACGCGATCGGCGAGGTCGAGTACGGCGCGCATGATGTGCTCGACGAAGACGACCGTGGTGCCGCGCTCGCGAATGCGGCGCACGAGTCCCAGCGCGTCGGTCATCTGCGCCGGGGTCAGGCCCGAGAGCACCTCGTCGAGCAGGACCAGTCGAGGCTCGGACGCGAGCGCGCGCGCGAGGTCGAGGAACTTGCGCTCGAGCAGGTTGAGCTCGCCGGGCAGCGCGTCGGCCTTGGCCTCGAGACCGGTGAAGGCCAGCCACGTGCGGCCGAGACTGCGTCCGGTGGCGCGGCCGTGGCCGCCGCCGAACATCGCCGCGAGCGCGACGTTGTCGAGGACGCTCAGCCGGTGGAACGAGCGCGGGATCTGGTAGGTGCGAGCCAGACCGAGCCCGGCGATCCGGTGGGCGTGAACGCGCGCGATGTCCCGGCCGTCGAGGAGGATCTGCCCGCCGTCGACCCGGTAGTAGCCGCTGACCACGTTGATCAAGGTCGACTTGCCGGATCCGTTGGGGCCGATGAGCCCGAGAATCTCTCCGGCGCGCACGTCGAGGGTCACGCCGGCCAGCGCCTGGAGGCCGCGAAACGCCTTCTTCACCTCGACGCAGCCGAGCAGGGGCGCCGCGGCCGCGGGCGCCGGCGTTGCCAACCTCTCGGTGACCGACGCGACCGTCGGTGAAGTCCGCGCCCCAGCCGAAGCGGGCGCGGCCCGCCGGAAGCGCCGCTGCAGCCCGCCGGCGACGCCGTTCGGCAAGAAGACGATCACCGCGATCAAGATCGCGCCGATCAGCGCGCGGTTCAGCACCGCGCTCTCGCCGCCGGTGAGCGACTGGGTGAGGGTCGTGATGATGACGGCGCCGAGCGCGGGCCCGTACCAGAAGCGCGTGCCGCCGAGTGCCGCCATCATGATCGCGTCGACGGCCAGGCCGACGGCAAACGTCTCGGCGACCGTCACGTACGTCACGAACATCGCGTGGATGCCGCCGATCAGCCCGGCGATGAAGCACGAGAGCGCGAAGGCCACCAGCTTGTACCGGTACGTCGGGACGCCGAGCACCTCGGCGACGTCCTCGTCGTCGCGGATCGCGAACAGACCCATGCCCCAGCGCGAGCGGTAGATCGCGAGCGCGGCGAAGACCGAGACGAACGCGACCACCAGCGCCAGGTGATAGAGCGTCGTGGCCGGTGTGCCGAACACGATCGGCACGGGAACGGCCGCCAGGAACACGCCGGGACCGCCGTCGAGCCGCGTGTTGAGCGCGATCGTCGACAGCACGAACGTGACCGCGAGCGTGAGCAGCCCGAACAGCTCTCCGCGCACGCCGCGGACGCGGAAGACCACCGCCGCGATCACGCTGCCGAGCAGCGCCGCGACGAGGCCCGCCGCCGGCAGGCTCAGGAGGAACGGCACGTTGAACGCCGTCGTCAAGGTCGCCGTCGTGTAAACGCCCGCGCCGAAGAACGCGGCGTGACCGAAGCTGAAATAGCCGGCGTATCCACTCAAGATGTTCCAGCTGGTCGCCAGCGAGATCCAGAAGAAGACGAGATAGAGGAACGACTCGTAGAACGCCGGCAGCTTGAGCGCCGGCACCAGGGCGAGCGCCAGGGTCGCCACGACCAGTCCCCACGTGGGCGACAGCCGGAGGGCGCTGCTCACAGCTCGGGACGGAGCAGCAGGATCACGATCAGCAAGGTGAACGACACGAGCGGCGCCCAGCCCGGCGCCGTCACCGCCATCGTCAGCGCCTCGCTGCCCGCGATGAAGACCGAGGCGGCGAGCAGGCCGAGCGCGTTGCCGAGCCGGCCGATGATCACGGCGGCGAACACCACGCCGATCCACGAATAGATCTGCGAGGGCGCCAGCGTGTGGTTGAGCGCGATGAAGAGCCCCGCGATGGCCGCGTAGGCCGAGCTCAGCCCGGCGAGCAGCAGCGCCAGGCGGCGGCGGTTGACGCCGAACGCGCCGGCCATCGGCCCGTCCTGAGCGCTCGCGCGGGCGGCCTTGCCGAGATAGCTCCAGCGGAGCCACGCCCACGTCGCGAGCGTCAAGAGCGCCGCCGCGAGGAATGCGAGGAGCCCGCCGAGGCCGATGAAGAGCGGACCGAGCTTGAACGAGGTGCGCGCGTACGGCGATTCGAGCCGCCGGAAGTCGGCGGTCCAGATCCACTGGATCAGACTCTCGAGGATGACCGTCAGACCGAAGGTCACGATGAGAGATGTCAGCTCGTCGAGCTTGAAGCGGAGGAATCCTTCCTCGAGTGCGATACCGATCAGGAAGAAGCCCGGCACGATCACGATCAGGGTGAGGATCGGATCGAGGGCTGCCGCCGTGGCGAGCTGGTAGGTGAGATAGGCGCCCAGGAAGGCCAGCGCGAAGTTGGCCAGGTTGATCACGCGTAAGAGGCCCCAGGTGAGGCTCAGGCCGAGTCCGAGCAGCGCGTAGAGACCGCCCGTGAAGAGACCGGCCACTAGCGCCTGGGCGATCAGGTTCAGGCTGGGCAGGGCGTGGCGCTCCTCAGGCGCGGCCGCGGATCTTCACGTGCTCGGGCCGGAAGCCGACGCCGACGAGCCGGGCCGGAATCCGGCGCAGCCACGGAAACCACATGAAGAGCCGCAGCAGGGGGGGCACCGTGAGCGCCCGAGCGCGGCTCCCGAGCACCGGCGCGACGACGCGATTCTGAGCCACGATCTGGAAGCGCTGCACGATGCGCGTGGCCAGCGCCCGCCGCTCCTGCACGCGGCGCAGATCGGCGTCGGTCAGCGACCGTCGGCGGAGCGGCTCGGCCAGCAGATTGCCCGCCGCCACCGCGTCCTGGATCGCCAGGTTGATCCCGACGCCGCCGACCGGCGACATCGCGTGCGCGGCGTCGCCGATGCACAGAAGACCGGTGCGGTACCACGTGGTCAGCCGATCGACCAGCACGGTCAGGAGCTTCACGTCGTCCCAGCTGCGGATATCGGTCATGCGATCGGCCGCAAACGGGATGAGCTCCGCGACGCTCTCGCGAAACGCGGGTAGGCCGGCGCGCCGGACGTCGTCGACCGTACCTTTGGCGATGATGAAGCCGCACTGCCAGTAGTCGCCCCGATTGAGCAGGACGAACAGTCGTCCGGGCTTGAATCGGCCGAGGCCGGTCTCGGGATCGTTCGGTCGGCGCGAGACGCGGAACCACAGCACGTCCATCGGCGCGCTCAGCTTCTCGATCGGCAGCTTGGCCTTTTCCCTCACGATCGAGTGCCGCCCGTCGGCTGCAACCACGAGCGCGGCGCGCACGTCCAGGCGGCCCGCCGGCGTGTCGACGGCGACGCCGACCACGCGGCCGGCCTCTTCCAGGAGGTCGACCACCTCGGCGCGCATGCGCAGGCTGAAGCTCGGATAGCGCGCGCCGCGCTCGGCGAGGAAGTTCAGGAAATCCCACTGGGGCAGGAACGCGACGAACTTGCAGCGAGTCGGCAGATGCGAGAAGTCGGCGATCGGCACGGTCTCGTCGCCGATCTGCACGGTGAGCGCGTACACCTTCTGATGGGGCAGCTTCAGGAAGTCGTCGAGCAGGTCGAGCTCGCCCAGGATCTCGAGCGTGGACGGGTGGATCGTGTCGCCGCGAAAGTCGCGCAGGAAATCGGCGTGCTTTTCGAGGACGACGACGTCGACGCCGGCGCGCGCCAGAAGGAGGCCGAGCATCATCCCGGCCGGTCCGCCGCCGGCGATGCAGCACGTCGTCGAGAGCGAGGCCACGGTCAGGCTGGCGCCGGCGATCGCCGCGCGCCGGTCCTCACGCCGAGTAGAGCGGCAGCCGCTGGCCGGGCGGCAGGTTGGCCACCGCGTCCTCGAGCGTCCGCGCCTGGCGCCACTCGCTCGCGGGCCGCACGTGGCCGTTCGTGCCGACCTGATCGATGCCCCAGTACACCTCGAGGTTGTTGCCGTCCGGGTCCTGGAACTCCACCGCGATCTGGCAGCCGGCGCGCCGGCGGCCCTCGAACACGATCGGCACCGCGTGTTTGGAGAGCCACGCCCGCGCGCGGAACACCTCGTCCAGCGTCGCCACCTCGAAGGCGAAGTGATTCAGGCTGCTCGCCTCGTTCTGGCGCGCCCCGCCGACGAGCGCCACACCGTGATGGTCGGCGTTGCAGCGCATGAACACCATGCCGCCGGGGACCATGGTGTCCGGATAGCGATCGCTGACCGCGAGCCCGAGCAGCTCGGTGTAGAAGCGCACCGAGCGCTCGATATCGCTGACGTTCAGCACGACGTGGCCGAGCTTGCGCAGCTGGAAGGGGAGCGGCGCGTCCGTGTCCGCCATGAGCGTTCTCCTCGTGCCGCTATTCCGTCGCCAGCGCGCGCCGGCGCTCGTGGTGGTAGTCGGACAGCTTGAGATTCGCCGAGGCGATGGTCTGCGCCTCCGCGGCGACGCGCGCGACGTCCTTGCCGGGAATCATCACGTAGAGCTCGTCCTCGCCGAGATCGGTGTAGACGCGATTGCCGACGCACCCGGTGCTCGCGATGACGCCCTGGGCGATCGAAGCCGGCAACGCCATACACGTCGGACGTCCGAAGAGCGGAGCAGGTGCCGCGATGCCGGCGCGCAGCGCGGCTTCCTGCAGCAGCATCACGCGGCCGGGCCGGCCGGCGGCGAGCACGACGTCGGGATCGACAGGTGCTGCGGCCAGCGGCGAATAGACGACGACGCCGGGCGTCTGGGGCAGCCGCGGGATTCCCGGGACTTCTTCCATTTTCAAGTAGCCGAGTCCGGTCATCAGCCCGAGAGTCTGGCCGAGCTCGTCGGCGCGCTCGGGCGGCAGCGCAATGTTGTGCGTGTAGCTGCCGATCGGGCAGTTGTGGTGATCCGAGGGAACGGTGTAGAAGGTCCGTTCTCCGGCGGCCAGACGCCAGAAGCTGCAGCCCGACGGTTCGGTGCCGGAGAACTTGGGCACGCCCGGCGGCGGAGTCGATCGGAACGCGACGGCGATCGGGCGTCGCGTCAGGCCGATGGCCCCGGTCAGCTGGCGCTCGATCGCGTGATAGTCGGGCATGGCGTCTTCTCCCTGCGATAGATAGCGGCCGGATACGGGGCACTATACTGCGCCGGGATCACGCAAGCCAGGGAGCGACGCGAAGAGCGAAAACGGAGGGGGCCTGCTGGCCCCCTCCACACCTCGTCGAACGAATGAGCTATCCAGCCTGCGGCGGCACTGGCGGCGCCGGCGGCATCGTACCGGCCGGGATCCAGACCCAGTAGTACGGCGTGTTGCCGCCGTCACCGTAGAGCTGCCAGCGTCCCTCGGTGAACGTGTAGGTGCGATCAATTCTGCGGAATGACCGCCGATGCTGCCGGCCGCGTGGGCGGCGTCGGCGTCGTCGTCAACGTCGAACCGGCCGGGATCCAGACCCAGTAGTACGGAGTGGCGCGGCCGTCACCGAACAACTGCCAACGTCCCTGCGGATACACGACTCGATCGGACGGAACCGCCGGAACCGAAGCGGGCGGCGGAACCGTTGCAACGGGCGGAGGCGCTGGCACCGCCACCGGCTGCTGCGGCGCCGGCGTCATGACAACAGGGCTCGGCGTCGTCCTTTCGACGGTCTTGCTCCTGTAGACGCACCCTCCCAGGACGGCGAGAAGCGCCGGTGCGATCAGCACCGCGCGAACGACTTTGCTATTCATCTCTCTCCCTCCATGCTCTTGGCGATGTTCGCCTGCGCACGTGGCGATGTTCGCCTTGAGGGATGAGCGGCATCTTCTATGCCACGGCACGCCGGCTCGAAAGCATGCGCCAAATGACCACGATTGCGTGACGTTAGGTGACCGCTCGCTTTGGGCCGGGTCACAGTGCCGGCACACGGCGTAAGAACTACATGCGCCTTTTTGCGCAGGCGCCTCGCTCGCCATCACCGCACCAGCATTAGTCCGACAGTCGCGGCGGCTTCGCGTTACCATCCCGGCTGGCAATCGCTCAATGCAGCGCCCACGGCTCTGGCCGGCACGGGCCACACGCCCCCGGCCGAGGAGGCTTCGATGCTGGCGATCTGGGTCAAGGTTCGTGTGAAGCCGGATCAGAAAAAGCGGTTCCTCGAGGCGATCGAAGTGGACGCGCTCGGCTCGGAGAAAGACGAGCCGGGCTGCCTCAGGTTCAACGTGCTTCAAGACGAGCAGGACGAGAACGTCTACTACTTCTACGAAGTCTACAAAGACGCGGCGGCGCTAGAGGCTCACCGGAAGGCGCCGCACTATCAGGTGTGGCGAGCGGCCGCGGATAGCCTCGACGGCCCGACCGCGCCGACGCGTTGCAAGCCGGTATTCCCGGCCGAGCGTGGGTACTGGGGCAAGATGTAGCGGAGTGACATGCGGCTGATGGTTCGCGACGCCCGGACGCTGTCCGCGGGGCGTCGCTTCTGTCAGGGCTCGATCACCTGTGTCCGAGTGCTGACAAGGCGACAACTTTTCGAATCACGCAGTTCGCGCGCCTGCCCACCATGGCGCGGGGATTGCTAGCTGTGGCGACGATGCTATCAGACCGTCTGTTCGGGTTGTTCTCCTCCGACCTCGCCATCGACCTCGGGACCGCGAATACGCTCGTCTTCGTTCGTGGCCGCGGCATCGTGCTCAACGAGCCGTCGATCATCGCGATCCGACGCACCGACAACGAGGTGATCGGCGTCGGCCACGAGGCCAAGGCGATGCTGGGCCGCACGCCGGAGCACATCCAGGCGATCCGCCCGCTCAAGGACGGCGTCATCGCCGACTTCGACGTCACCGAGCGGATGCTGCAGTACTTCATCGAGCGCGCGCGGCAGATCTCGTCGGGACGCAAGCGCGCTTGGGTCCTCGATCGGCCGCGGGTCGTCGTCGGCGTGCCCTCGGGCATCACGCAGGTCGAGAAGCGCGCCGTGCGCGACGCGGCGCTTCAGGCCGGCGCCCGCGACGTGTACCTGATCGAAGAGCCCACGGCGGCGGCCATCGGCGCCGGGCTACCGATTCACGAGCCGGGCGGCCATCTGGTCGTCGACATCGGCGGCGGCACGACCGAAGTCGCGGTGATCTCGATGTCCGGCACGGTCTACTGCAACTCCGTCAGGATCGCCGGCGACGAGATGGACGAGGCGATCATCCAGCACATCAGGAAGCACTACCGGCTGCTGGTCGGCGAACGCCGCGCCGAAGAGATCAAGATCGCGCTGGGCTCGGCGCATCCCGAGGCGATGGAGCGCGGCTCGATCGAGGTCAAGGGGCGGGATCTCGTCGACGGCGTGCCGAAGACGCTCGTGATCACCGACGAGGAGATCCGCGAGGCGCTGCGCGAGCCCGTGATGACGATCGTCGAGACGGTCCGCACGTGCCTCGAGCGCACGCCGCCCGAGCTCGCCGCCGACATCATCGAGAAGGGCGTGGTCCTGACCGGCGGCGGCGCGCTCCTGCGCGGGATCGACTGGCTCCTGCAGCACGTGACTCAGCTGCCGGTGCGGGTGGCCGAGGATCCGTTGAGCTGCGCGGCGCGCGGCGCGGGCCGCGCGCTCGACGACGTCGAGCTCTTGAAGAAAGTCGCGATTCCCGCCTAGTGCCTAGTCGACTTCGAGTCGACTCCTAATCGACCCCGAAGTCGTAGATCCGGCCCGACGCCCCGGCGGCCATGCCGTACGTGAGGACGAAGCCGTATTCGCCGGGCTTCAAGGGCTCCTTCGGCGTGAGCTTGTAGAGCCCGCGCGCGTCTCGCTCGGCGGACTCCATGTCGACCTTGTCCTCGCTCCGAACGCCGTACTTGACCGACCCGCCGAACGGCGCGAACGAGCCGCTCGAAATTTTCAGATTTCGATCGTCGTGGTCGCTGCCCGGCTTGAGCCGCACCAGCGGCGCGTCGTTCGGCGACCACGTGCTGTAGAAGACCGGCTTCTTGTCGGCGATCCGGTACTGAGCCTTGCGGCCCTTGACCACCAGCTCGCTCTTGGAATCGAAGAATCCGCTGCTGAACTCCATCGAGGCGTTGGCGGGCACCATCTCGACCGACTTGCCCGCGATCAGGTGGACGATGCTTTCCCGCGCGGCCGCCGGGGCGGCCGCGGCTGCCGGTGCCGCGGGTGCGGCCGGCGCCGCCGGCGCCGCCGATGCGGACCCGGCATTGAGCACAGCCTCGATCACCTGGTCGGACATGCCGGCGTTCTTCAGGCCGATGAGCGCCTTGGAGCTCGTGTCGAACTTCGTCTGGCTCGACTTGATCTTCGAGATGATGATCGAGTCGGAGAGCCCGGCCTTCTTCAAGGCGACCAGCGAGTCGTTCGTGAGCACTTCCTGGGCCGTGAGCGACGTCGCCGTGACGAGCGTCAGCGCCGCGATCACGAGGGCGAGCGTGAATCGAATGCCGCGCGAGCCGATCATGTGGTCTTCCTCCCGAGGCTGCGACCTGTTATAGGGCGCGGCCTCGCTCGCTGTCAAGGGCGAGAGCAGGCGACCGGGGCTCGAGACGTCGATGCGCGAGAGCGAGGCCGGCCACGACGGCGACGAGCCCGACCGCAAGCATCCGGGAGACGGGCTCGCCGAGGAGCCAGGCGCCGAGCAAGGTCGCGGTGACCGGGCTCGGCGCGAGAAACATCGTCACTTGCGTCGGCGTCCCGTGGTTCAGGGCCCAGAGCCACAGGTAGTAGCCGCCGCCGCTCGCGAGGCCGATGAACACGACCGCCAGCCAGCCGCCGGGGGTCAGGGCGGGCGGCGACGCGAAGAACCCCTCGCGCGCGGCGAGCAGCGCCAGGAAGGCGACCGAGGCGAGCATCGCGAAGGCGCTGACCGGAAGCGTCGGATACTTTTCAAGATACTGGCGATAGAGCACGCTGCAGACGGCGCCACTCAGCGCGCTCGCGAACACGGCAAGCTCGCCGAGCCACGCCACGTCCGCGCCGCCCGGCTGAAGCGTCTTGTCCCCGAGCGCCAGCCCCACGCCCGCGATCGTCAAGAGCACTCCCGCGAGCTTCGACGGCGTCAGCCGCTCGCGTCCGAGCGCTGCGGCCACCAGCGAGGTCAGGAGCGGAAGCGTGGCGAAGATCAGCGCCGCGCGCCCCGCCGGGACCGAGCGCAGGCCGTAATTCAGCAGCGCGATCAGGATGCCGAATTGCGTGATGCCCAGGAGCGCGATCGGCGCGATGTCGCGCGGCGCGATACGCACGCGGGACTGGGTCAGCAGCACCACCGGGATCAGACAGCACGCGCCGATCGCGTAACGCAAGAGTGCCAGCGATGCGGGCCCGGTCTGGTCGACGACGAACCGCGTGGCCACCATGGCCGAGCCGACCTGGACGCCGGTGGCGGCGGCCGCGGCCGCCGACCAGAAGCGGTCGCTCAGAGCGCCAGCTCCCACGTCTCGCCGACCAGCGCGCGGCCGAAGCTCTGGTGCTTCTCGCGATGGACCCGTCGAAAACCGGCGGCCTGGTACACGTGGCGCGCGACGCGCAGCACGCTATTGGTCCACAGCGTGATCTTCCGGTAGCCCGCCTGGCGCGCGAAGCGGATGCACTCGGCGACCAGGCGCTCGCCGATACCGAGCCCCCGCGCCTTCGGCTCGACCAGCAACAGACGGAGCTGCGCCACCGAGCGCGAGCGTCGGACCAGGAAGACCGAGCCGACGATCTCGCCGTCCTTCTCGGCGATCCAGCAGCGCTCGCGCCGCGGGTCGTAGTGGGAGACGAACTTCGCCACGACCGACGCGACCAGCGCTTCGAAGCGCTCGTCGAAGCCGTATTCCTGGGCGTAGAGCGCACCGTGGCGATGGACGACCCAGCCCATGTCGCCGGGCTGATGCGGTCGCAGGACGTACGGGGCCTTGGACTCGGGCGTGACCGCGAGGAGCGATTCGATGGTCCGCATCGACTCGATGAGCCGTCGCTGCTCGCCCGGACCGAGGCGCGCGAGCATGCCGGCGATGTCCTGGCGCGACCGCGTGTCGAGCGGCGCGAACGCCGCCCGGCCGCGGCCGGTGAGCGACAGATGGCTCTGCCGGCCGTCGGCCTTGGAGCGCGTGCGGCTGAGCAAGCGGCGCCGCTCGAAGCCGCGCAGGATGCGGCTCAGGTAGCCGGCGTCGAGCCCGAGCTCGCGAGCCAGCTCGGTGGCCGACGGGCGCTCCCGGTGCGCCAGCTCGTACAGCACCCGAGCCTCGGTGAGCGAGAAGGGCGTTTCGAGGTAGCTCTCGCCGAGAAGACCGATCTGCTTGGTGTAGAACCGGTTGAAGCGCCGGACCGTGGAGATCCGCTGCTGAGCCTGGGTGTCTGCCACGTCGACCTCCCGACGCTTGCCATAGTCAAGTATCAGATTGCTCATGTCAACATCGCCGCACGTCCTTGACCGGTGGACCGTCGCGTGGTACCCCCTGCTGCACAGGGGAGGGTGCGATGCTGGATCTCGTGATTCGCGGTGGCGACGTGGTGACGCCGCAGGGCGTCGGCCGTTGGGACGTGGCGATCGAAGGGGAGCGCATCGTCGCGCTCGGGGTGCCCGAGCAGGGACTTCAGGCCGGGCGGGTGATCGACGCGACCGGCAAGATCGTCGTCCCCGGCGGTGTCGAGCCGCACACGCACCTCGCCCATGTCATCTCGATGCAGCCCGAGGAGAACCTCTCCACGCTCGGTCCGGAAGAGGATACGCGCGGGATGGTCTTCGGCGGCACCACCACCCACGTCGATTTCTGCTTCGTGCGGCCGGGGACGGACGTGCAGCAGGTGATCGAGACGCGGACCGCGCGCTGGAAGGGCAACTCGTACGCTGACTATTCCTTCCACGTGACCCTGCAGGGCGCGCTACCGCTCAAGACCTTCGATCAGCTGCCCGAGGCGGTCCAGGCCGGATTCCCAAGCTTCAAGGTGTTCACGGTCGACGTGCTGCCGCCGCATCCCAAGCGCCATCCGTACCGGCTCGATTTCGGCCGGATCCAGCTCGCGATGGAGAAGGTCGCGCCGCACAACGGGATCATGGTCGTGCACGCCGAGGACCACGACATCGTCCAGTTCATGTACGAGAAGTTTCGCGAGGAGAAGCAGACGGACGGCTGGCTCCTGCCGCTGGTGCACAACAAGCTCTCCGAGAAGCTTTCGTTCCGGCGCACGATCCAGCTCGCCGCCCACACCGGCGCCGGCGTCTATTTCGTGCACACCTCGGCGCGCGAGGGCGTGGAAGCCGTGGCCGAGGCGCGGGCGGGCGGCTATCCGATCTATGCCGAGACCTTGCATCACTACACCTGCTTCAACGCGGAGGACTACAAGACGCCGCGCGGCTTCTGCTACCACACGTATCCGTCGCTGAAGTACCCGGAGGATCAGGCCGCGCTTTGGAACGGGCTCGTGCGCGACGGCGTGTCGACGACCGCGACCGACGAGTTCCCGACCTCGCTCGAGCTGAAGCTGCGCGGCCAGGATCTCGAGAACGTGACGGGCGGCAATCTCGGCGCCGAGGCGCGGATGGGCATCGTCTATTCCGAGGGCGTCGTGAAGCGCAAGATGTCGCTCGAGCGGTTCGCCGCGGTCACGTCGACCAATGCGGCGAAGATCCTCGGGCTCTATCCCAAGAAGGGTGTGATCGCCCCCGGCAGCGACGCCGACATCGCGATCATCGATCCCTCGATCAAGAAGACGCTCGCGCGCGAGGACTTCCACGTGAGCGACTACAGCCCCTGGGAAGGGTGGGCGATCCAGGGCTGGCCGGTCACCACGATCCTGCGCGGGCGCGTCGTCGTCGAGAACCGGCGGCTGGTCTCCGACAGCCGTGAGGGCAAGCTGGTCGCGCGCAAGATCTCGGGCGAGGTGCTGCGCCGGCCGGCCTGCTGAGTGGACCCATGAGCGAGCTGACGACCGAACAGGTGGGTGCCCTCGCCGCGGCGCTCGGTCTACCGGTCACGGCCGAGGATCTCGTCGAGGTCACGCATCGACTCAACGGGCTGATCGACGCGCTCGAGCCGCTGGCCGCGCTGCCGCTCGAGACCATCGAGCCGGTGACGGGCCAGGCCCCAGTCTCGTGACCGCCGACGCCGATCTCGCCTTTCTCAGCGCCCGGCGGATCGCCGCGCTCGTGCGCGAGCGCGCGGTCTCTCCGGTGGAGATCACGCGCCTCTATCTGGACCGCATCGACCGGCTCGACGGCGAGCTCCGCGCCTACATCACGGTCGTGCCGGAGGCGGCGCTCGAGAGCGCCCGGCGGGCGGAGGCGGCGGTGCTGCGCGGCGAGGCGCTCGGGCCGCTCCACGGTGTTCCATACGCGGTGAAGGATCAGTTCGACACCGCGGGCGTGCGCACGACGTCCGGGTCGCGGCTTCTCGAGCACCACGTGCCGACCGAGGACGCGACGACGATCTCGCGCTTGAACGCGGCCGGCGCGATCTTGCTCGGCAAGCTGAACCTGACCGAGTTCGCCCTCGGCGGCACCCAGAAGTTCCCGTTCGGCCAGCCCCGGAATCCGTGGAATCTCGACCACGATCCGGGCGGCTCCTCGTCCGGGTCGGGAATCGCGGTTGCCGCCGCGCTCTGCGCCGCCTCGCTGGGCGAGGACACCGGCGGCTCCGTACGATCGCCCGCATCATTCTGCGGCGTCGTCGGGCTCCGGCCGACGTGGAGCCGGGTGTCTCGCCACGGCTCGTTTCCGTTGAGCTGGTCGATGGACACGCCGGGTCCGCTGGCGCGCACAGTCGAGGATGTCGCGTGGCTCCTGCAGGCGATTGCCGGCTACGACCCGAAGGATCCGCTCTCGAGCCGAGCGCCGGTGCCCGAGTACGCGAAGGGGCTGGAAGACGGCGTGCGCGCGCTGCGCGTCGGCGTGATCCGCGAGCTCACGTCAGGGCCCGAAACCGACGCCGAAATGAAGGCGGCGGTCCTGGAAGCGGCGAGGAGTCTCGAGCGATTGGGCGCGACGATCGAGGAGATCTCGCTGCCCCTGCTGCCGCGCGCGGGCGCGATCTTCATGGCGCTGGCCGACTCGGACGGCGCCGGCGTGCATCATCGCTGGCTCCGGACACGGGCCGCGGAGTACGACCAGGGCACGCGGCGTCGTCTCTTGACGGCCAGCTTCATCCCCGCCGCGATCCAGCAGCGCGCCGCGCGAGCACGAGCGCTCCTCGGTACGCAGCTGCGCGAAGCGCTGGCGGGCCGCGACCTCTTGCTGTGTCCGACCGCGCACCAGGCGGCGCCGCCGATCGCCGCCGGCCGCGGTGTGATCACCAGCCGTCACGAGGTCGCCGGGCGCTTCTTCACGCGGCGCTCCTACGTCACGCCCGCCGCGCTGGCCGGGCTTCCCGCGATTGCCGTGCCGTGCGGCTTCACGCGCGCGGGGCTGCCGCTCAGCCTGCAGCTGATCGGCCGGCACTTCGACGAGGCGACGGTGCTGCGCGCGGCGCACACGTACGAGAGTCAGTTCGAATGGTCGCGGCGCCGGCCGCCCGACACCGCGTAGGGGTCAGGAGCGGAGCGCGACCTCCGATTCGTCGGTGCTCGGCGACGTCGCGAAGACCGCCACGAGCCGCCGGATCACGCCGATCTCGAACGGCTTGCTCACGCTGAAGGCGCCGGTTCGATCGATGAACTGCCGGATGGCTGGATTCAAGTTGTCCTCGGTCACGAAGATCATGCGGCGCTCCAGGCCCGGCGACCGCCGCGCGATCTCGTCGTAGAGCTCGATGCCGCTCATGCCCGGCATCTTCATGTCACTGAACACGAGGTCGTAGCTGGCGTCGCGGATCCGCATCAGCGCCGCGGCGCCGCTGTTCGCCGTGTCGACCCGGTGACCATCGAGCAGCAGGGTTTCGGCGAGGAGCTCGGCGACGTCGGGCTCGTCGTCCACCACCAGAATCGTCCTGGTGGGCGTCGCCTCGGGACGCGGCGCCGCCCGGCCGGTGTCGGCGGTGTCGGCGGGTGCGGCCGCTGGAAGCTCGATCACGAACGTCGCGCCGCCGCCCGGCGTCGGCTCGAGCCGCAGCGTGCCCTCGTGCGCGTCGATGATCCCACGGCATAACGAGAGCCCGAGGCCGGTCCCCTGTCCGGGCGCCTTGGTCGTGAAGAACGGGTCGAAGATCCGGCCGCGGACGTCGGTCGGCACGCCCGGACCGCTGTCGGCGACCTCGAGCACGACGCGGTCCTCGAGGCGCTCGTATCGTGTCGTGAGCACGAGCCGGCGGGCGGTCGAGACGTCGCGCAGCGCCTGGTGGGCGTTCGTCAGCAGATTGACGACGACCTGCTGGATCTGGTGCGGGTCGGCCCACAGCTGCGGCAGATCGCTCGCGAGCCGGCGGACCACGACGACGCCGTCGATCCGGAGCGGGTAGGCGAGGAGCTCGACGGCGTCGTCCACGAGCTGATTGAGATGGATGATCTGGCGCGCCGGCGGATATTGCCGCGCGAGCGCCAGGAAGTTCGTCACGATCCGCGTGCAGCGCTCCGCGGACTTCTCGATCTTCTCGAGCTGCTCCGCCATCGGCCCGCTGCCGGCGCGCAAGCGAAGGAGCTGCGTGTAGCCGACGATCGTCGACAGCGGATTGTTCAGCTCGTGGGACACGCCGGCGAGCAGCTGTCCCATCGCCGCGATCTTTTCGGTCTGGAACAGCGCCTCGCGCTGCGTCTCGATCTCACGGTTGCGCGCCGTGACCTCGGCCTCGAGCTCCGCGGCGTGCGCCTCGAGCGCCTCCTCGCGCACCTGGCGGCCGTATACCTGCCGGACCAGCGGGAAGAGCACCAGATAGAGGCTCAGCGCGCCGGCGAGCGAGATAGTCCAGATCACGATGCGCGCGCGCTGGATGGCCGTGAGCAGCCGGATGGGGTTCTTGTAGATCTCGACGACGCCGACGACCTGGCCGGTCGTTCTCGACACGATCGGCACGTAGACCTCGGCGAGCGTGTTGAAGCTGGGCCGTTCGTAGGCGTGCTCGCGGTCGTCGAGCGTCTTGATCTCGACCGTCACCTCGCCGCCGAGCGCCTCTTTGAGCTCGTCGTCGTCCGAGAATCGCTGGCCGATCAGCCGGGGCTCGTCCGACCAGACGACCGTGGCGTCGCGGTCCCACACCTTGACGCGGACGACCTCGGGGAGCCCCTGCATCAGCTGCGAGAAGTGCTGGCGCGCCGACTCGTCGAGCGGCGCGCGCCGCGGCGCCTCCAGCAGGGTATCGATGCCGCGGAGCTCGACTTCGCGGCGCGCGAGCGCGGCGGTGTTCTCCCACTCCCATCCCTGGACGGCGCGCGTGAGCAGCGACGAGAGTGCCAGGCCCATGGAGAGCGCGAAGACCATCACGCACAGGAAGCTCAGGACGGCGAACTTGGCTCCGGAAGCGAACTTCACGCGATCCTCAGCCAGTCGCGGCGGGAAGCTCGACGATGAACGCCGCGCCGCCTTCCGGACGGTTGACGGCCCGCAGCGACCCCTGATGCTGTTCGACGATCGAGTAGGAGACCCACAAACCGAGCCCCGTGCCTTCGCCCGGGGCCTTCGTCGTGGTGAACGCGTCGAAGATGCGGGGCAGCACGTTGGGATGGATGCCGGGGCCCGAATCGAGCACCTCGAGCCGGACGTTGGGCCCGCCGGGCTCGGACAGCCGCAGGGTGATCTCGCGCTCGCCCTGGTGGTTGGCCATCGCCTGGTGGGCGTTCTGAACGAGGTTGAGCAGCACCTGCTGGATCTGGCCTTCGTCGGCCAGGACGGGACGGACGTTCCCGAAATCCGTCACGACCTTGACGCTGTCGCGGCGCAGCTGATGGCTCTTGAGCTCGACCACCCACTGGATCTGATCCTCGAGGCGGCAGGGATGCCGCTCGGCGGAGTGACGGCTCGTGAACCGCAGGAGGTTCTGGAGCATCTGCGCCGCCCGCGACGTCTCCTGCACGATCGTGTGCAAGCGCTCGCGGCTCTTGGCCGGGTCGTCCGAGCCCATCAGTAAGAGCTCGGCCTGTCCGAGGATCGCGGTGAGACGGTTGCGCGTCTCGTGCGCGAGACCCGCGGCCAGCTTGCCGACGGTCGAGAGCTTCTCGCCCTCGATCAGCTGCGCCTCGGCCGACTTGAGGTCCTCGAGCTGGCTGCGGGTAGCCGAGTAGAGCTGCGCGTTCTGCAGCGCCAGGCCGATCTGGTTCGCGCAGGCTTCCACGAGCGCGATCTCGGATTCCGAGAAGGCTTCCCGAGTGCGGCGGCCGAGCGAGAGCGCGCCGAGGATCCGCCCGCGGCTCTGGATCGGCACGCACACGAAGGCGTGGATGCCTTCCTGCGTCACGGCCGCGCGCGCGGCCGGCAGCAGATCGGCGGACTCGCTGACGTGCGCCCAGTGGAGCGTCTTGCCCGTCGCTGCGACGCCGCCGATGAGCCCCTGGCCGATCTGCAGGACGCTGTTGATCTCGCGCAGCCGGGGCCGAAGGCCGCGGTCGCCGCGAAGCTCCAGGGTGGCGCCGTCCGGCGAGATCAGGTGCAGGCTCGAGATCTCGTGGCCGGTGACGTGCGTGAGCGCGTCCAGCGCGATGCGCAGCACCTCGTCGACGTCGAGCGTGGCGCTGATCGCCTCGCCGATACGATGCAGGATGCGGACGTGCGACTCGACGTCGACGGTGGGCGCGCCCGCCGAGCGGCGCACCAGCTCGTTGAGCTCCTGCAGCCGCTCGTCGCCGCGGTCCTTGAACGCGAACGCAAAGCCCTCGTCGTCGGCCCGAACCAGGATCGACGGCACCTCGAGCTGCGTGTCGCTCTCCGGCAGCGTGATCGAGAGCGTCGCCACGCCGGCGGTGCGGCGCGATCCGTTCGCGCGCACCTTGATGCCGGAGGCGCTCAGGTTGACGGAGGTTGACTCCCACTCGGCGCCGCTCTGCTCGCGGATCCGGACCGGCAGCGAGAGCACCGCGCGCGGCGCGCGCCGGCGCTCGGGCGGGACGTCGTCTTCCTTGACCTTGGCCCCCTTCTCGGCCGGCGATTCGAAGCAGGCGAGCGCTTCTTGCAGACGGCGGAGCGCGACGGGCTTGCCGATGAAGTCAAAGGCGCCGGCGCGCATGGCTTCCTGCGCCTGGCTCTCGGTCGCGCGGCCTGAGATCACGAGGATCGGAACGGACAGATCGCGCACGGCCGGGAGCTTCATGAAGTCGAGTCCGCTCATTCCGGGGAGGCAGACGTCGAGGAGCACCGCGTCGGGTCGCTCCTCCCTCAAGCTGTCGAGGGCCGTCTCGGCCGTGTGCGTGATAACGGGCTCGTGGCCGATTTCGTGGAGAAACTCCCCGAAGACCTCGCAGACAGCCTGATCGTCGTCGATGACCAGAATGCGCATAGGGCTACCGTCTTTCCAGCAATCGCCATACCACTACATATTCGAAGGTAAGTGGCTGTTACATATTACTATTCCGGAAACATCGACATTGCCGGGTTGGATGATCCGGACTCACCGCTGGGCGGTTCCTGGCCAGGCTTCGCCGGCTCGTATCCAGGCCGCGAAGCGCCGGGGAAGTCGCGCGGAGTTAGAACGCGGTCGGACGAAGTCCCATCGGCAGCGCGATCTTGTAGTACGAGGCGAGAAAGCCTTCCCACCACGCCTGGCGCTCGCCGCCGCGGGCCACCTCGGAGAAGAGGTGCAGGCTGTCGTCCTGCCACTGCTGGATGGTGTCGAGGTTACTCGGGTCGTCGTCGATCAGCGCCTTGACGAGCGCGCGGCCATAGCTGATGTGCCGCGTCTCGTCGCGGATGCGCGCCCGATGGTTCACCGCGGAGAGCACGTCGCCGCGCGCCTCGGCGCCGTCCGCCAGCACCGTGAATGTGCCGGGGCCGGCGGCGCCCTCGGCGACGAAGTTGCCCTTCACGAGGATCTCGATCGAGTCCTCGAGCTCGAGGAGATGTCGGAAGAAACGGCACGTCGTCCCCGGCGACTCCCACGCAGCGAGCCAATCGCTCTCGGGAATCCGGGCGCGCTCGAAGACCTCCCGGTCCATCTCGAGATGCCGCTGCTCGTCGGCCAGCTGGAACAGCGCCGACTTCTTGAGCTCGTCGAACGGGGCGTTGGCGGCGGCGGTCGCCACGTAGTGAGTGGCGGACAGCTCGGAGTAGTAGTTGTTGGCGAACTGGTCGACCGCGTTCTGCAAGTAGCGCGGGCTCACGTGCTGGTAGTTGAGCACGCCGTCCGGAATGGTGGCGCGCTCGGCCAGATATCGCTCGCGCTCGCGCGCCTGCATGACGACGTAGCGCTCCCAGCTGAGGTTGGCCGGGTCGCTGAACAGCTCCGTGTTCTTCAGGACGAGCCGCTTACGCGCCATCTCGTCTCCTCACTATCTTCATATGTGCGCCTCGGCCGGGCGGGGTCCAGCCCCGCGACGGCATGCGGCGGGCGCACTGCCAGCAAGCGCGGCCCGGCCGGAGCTCTGCCGGCCGGGCCGACGTCTTCGCGCTACGCGCCCGGACCCCGCTCCATCGAGTAGGGCTGCCAACGCACCAGCTTGCTCTTTTCAAGGACCGACGGGTTCACGCAGCTCCGGGGCCAGCGGCCGCTCAGGACGAGTGCCAGCTCCTGCCCGACGCGGCGCCTGCGCACGGGATCGAATCTCGCGGAGGCCGAGGCGGCGTGCGGCGTGAGGATGACGTTGTCCATCTTGAGCAGCGGATTGTTCTTGTCGGGCGGCTCCTGCTCGAACACGTCAAGGCCGGCCGCGGCGATCCAGCCTTCCTTCAGCGCCTTGATGAGCGCGCTCTCATCGGTCGTCGGGCCGCGCCCGGTGCTGATGTAGAGCGCTTCGGGCTTCATGAGCCGGAAGTGGTGCTCCGTCATCATGTGGTGGGCGTCGGCGGTGGCGGGCGCGTGCATCGAGACGATGTCCGAGCGCTGCAGCAGCTCGGTGAGGTTCACGGGCTCGACGCCATACTGGCTGATGACCAGCTCCTCCACGTACGGGTCGTAGGCCAAGATGTGGAATCCGAAGGCCCGCGCCCGTACCGCGACCGCGCGTGCGACGTGCCCGAAGGCGATCAGGCCGAGCGTCTGGCCCATCAGGCGGGGGAACTGGTACAGGAGCGGCCGTCCCTCCGACCAGCGTCCCTCGCGTACCATCCGGTCCATCGTGGTGAGCCGACGGTAGGTCGCCAGGATGAGCATCATGGCGTGATCGGCGACTTCCTCGATGAACGTGTCGGGCACGTTGGTGACCGGGATCCCGCGCGCCGTCGCCGCGTCGACGTCGACCGAGTCGACCCCGACGCTGCCGAGCGAGATCACCTTGCAGCGCTCGAGCCCGTCGATGAGGCGTTTGGTGATGCGACGCCCCTTCGCGTAGAGGGCGTCGGCGTCGCGTGCTTCCTTGACGAACTCCTCGTCCGTCTTGGCCGCGATCTCGACGATCTCGGCATCGATCGGCGTCAGGGCCTCCATTTCGGGCTTGTAGTCCGCGGCGGGAGCCGAATAGCCTGGACCGCTCGGGGTGACCACCTTGAACTTCGCCACGTTCGTCTCCTCCTCAGTCTTCCTCGGTCTCAGTCGGCCACGCGCCGGTCGGCGTCCGGACCGTCGCCGGCCACCTCTGGGCCCCGATCATCGCACACTCCGCGGCTCCCGGCGCGCGCTCGGCTGCGGCTTGCACGGTTTCCGACTCTTGCCCTAGTATCTCGGCCAGAGTCGACCCTTCTGGAGGAACCTGTTCATGATCAAGCGCATCGTCGCGATCACCATCACCGTGCTCGTCCTCGGCATCACGGCCGCGCACGCGCAGGAAGTCAAGGTCGGCGTCAACCTGCCGTACACGGGCATCGGCGCCGAGTTCGCCCAGCTGGTCGACCGCGGGATGGAGCTCTACCTCAAGCTCAACGCGGACAAGGTCAAGCCGTACAAGATCACGCTGATCCGGCGCGACGTGAAGGACCCGAGCGGCGCCAACGCCAAGATCGCGGTGCAGGAGCTCCTCACCCAGGACAACGTGGACGTCCTGGCCGGCTGGATCTACTCGCCGAACGCGATCGCCTCCGCGCCGATCGTGAGCGCGGGCAAGAAGCTCGCGGTGATCATGAACGCCGGCACCGCGCACATCACCAACCTCTCTCCTTATTACGTGCGGACCTCGTTCAGCATGTGGCACGCCGGCTATGCGCTCGGCGAGGCCTCGGCGAAGATCCTGCACGCGAAGACCGCCGTCGTCGGCTACACCGACTTCCCGCCCGGCAAGGACAGCCTTGCCGCGTTCAAGCGGAGCTTCGAGGCCAACGGCGGCAAGGTGGTCGATGAGATCCCGATGGGCGGCGCCGGCGCGGTGCCCGACTTCACGCCGTTCTTCCAGCGCGCGAAGGACAAGAAGCCCGACCTCTTCTTCGTCTTCGTGCCGGCCGGCGACCACGCGGCCGCGGTCGTGAAGACCTACGCCGCGCTCGGCATGCGGGATGCTGGGATCAAGCTGATCGGCCCCGGCGACATCACGCAGGACACGAAGCTCCAGGCGATGGGCTCGGCCGCCGTCGGGTTGATCACGATGCACCACTACCATGCCGACCTCGACAACCCGGAGAACAAGCGATTCGTCGAGGCGTGGAAGAAGGAGTACGGCGCCACCAGCACGCCCGACTTCATGGCGGTCGGCGGCTACGACGGCATGGCGGCGATCGTCCACGTGACCCAGGCGCTCAAGGGCAAGATCGAAGCCGACGCGGCGCTGGAAGCGCTCAAGAGCTGGAAGTTCGCGAGCCCGCGCGGTCCGATCTCGATCGATCCGGTCACGCGCGACATCGTGATGAACGAGTACCTGTCCGAGGCCGTCATGAAGGACGGGCGCGTGTTCCAGAAGGTGATCGGCAAGATCGACGGGGTGAAGGACGCGTGCAAGGAGCAGAAGATCGGTCCGTGCGCGCCCCCGGCCAAGTGATCGCGCCGGCGTGATCCTCGGTGTCGACGTCGCCAGCATGCTGCTCGGCGGCGTCGCCGCCGGCATGGTGCTCTTCGTCGTGTCCGTCGGGCTCTCGGTCACGATGGGCCTGATGGGGTTCGTCAACCTCGCCCACGGCGGCTTCGCGATGCTGGGCGGCTACGCGATCGCGCAGGCGATGAAGCTCTGGGGCCTTGGCTTCGTGCCGGCGCTCGTCTTCGGATTCGTCGTCACGGCCCTCGTGAGCGCGGTCCTCGAGCGGCTGCTCTACTCTCGGCTCTACCGGGCGGGCGAGCTCGACCAGGTGCTCTTCACGATCGGCCTGGTCTTCATGATGATCGCCTCGGTCACCGTGCTGGTCGGGCCCGAGAACCAGCCGCTGAAGCTTCCCCCGTTTCTCCAGGGCCAGCTGAACCTCGGGATCACGCACTACCGCACCTACAGCGTCGTCCTGATCGTCATCGGCATCGTGATCGTGAGCGGTCTCTGGCTCGGCTTCGAGCGCACGCGCACCGGTGCGCAGATCCGCGCGGCGGTCGACAACCGACGCATGGCCGAATCGCTCGGGATCAACATCGGCCGCCTGTTCACGTTGACGTTCGCCTTCGGCAGCGGGATGGCGGCGCTCGGCGGCGGGCTCGGCGCCGAGTTTCTCGGCCTGGATCCGCAGTACGCGCTCAAGTACCTCGTGTACTTCCTGATCGTCGTGGCGGTCGGCGGGCTCGGCCGCGTGACCGGCGTGTTCTATGCGGCGCTGTTGATCGGCGTGCTCGACTTCACGCTCAAGAAGTACATGCCCCAGGGCGGCACGGCGTTCATCTACGCGCTCACGATCCTGCTCCTGCTCTGGCGGCCGCAGGGGCTCTTCGGCGCGAAGACCGCGTGACGCCGCCGGCGGCCGGCTGGTTCGAGCATCCGGCGGCGGTCGCGCTGGCCCGCCGCCATCGGCTCCGCGCGTGGGAGCCGATTCCGTGGCTCCTGGCCGTTGCCTTCTATTTCGTCTTCCCGAAATATCTCGGTTTCGGCACCGAGCTCCTCATCACGGTGCTGTTCGCGATCTCGCTGGACCTGGTCCTCGGCTACGCCGGCATCGTCACGCTCGGCCATGCCGCATTCTTCGGCGCCGGCGCCTACACGGTCGGCATCCTGGCCAAGCGCGCGATCTGGAACGAGCCGATCTCGGGCCTTGTCATGGCAGCGCTGGTGGCGGCCTTGATCGGCTTGGGCTCGGGCTTGGTGCTGCTGCGCACGCAGGGCCTGACTTTGCTCATGCTCACCCTGTGCACGATGGCCCTGCTCGAGGAGGCCGCGAACCTCGCGCACGACTACACCGGCGGCTTCGACGGGCTCGACAGCTTGCCGATCGCGCCACTGCTCGGCACGTTCGAGTTCAACCCGCTCTATCCGAGGACGCAGTACCTCTACGTCCTGTCCGTGCTCTTCGTCTGCTTCGTCTTCGTCCGCACCCTGGTCCATTCGCCGTTCGGGCAGAGCCTGACCGGAATTCGCGAGAACACGCTCCGGATGCACGCGGTCGGCGCGCCCGTGCGGAGGCGGCTGGTGCTCTGCTACACGCTGTCGGCCGCGATCGCCGGCGTCGCCGGCGGGATCTGGGCGCAGGCCAACGCCTACGTGAACCTCGGCACGCTCGGGCTCGATCGGGCCGCGACCGTGCTCATCATCCTGGTGCTCGGCGGCTACGGCCGTCTCTACGGCGCGTTCGTCGGCGCCGTCGCGTACATGGCGCTGTCGCACTTCCTGTCGAAGATCTATCCGACCGCGTGGCAGCTCGGACTCGGGCTCTTGCTCGTCGTCATCGCCTTGTTCGCGCGCAACGGAATTCTCGGAATCGCCGAAGCCGCGGCGCGCCGGCTCCGACCGCGCGCGACGCCATGACCGCGCCCTTGCTCGAGACGCGCACGTTGTGCCGGAACTTCGGCGCGCTCTCGGCGGCGCGCGACATCGACTTCCGGCTGGAGGCCGGCGCCCGCCACGCGCTGATCGGTCCGAACGGCGCCGGCAAGACCACGTTCGTGAATCTCATCACCGGTGTGATCCCGCCGACCTCGGGCGCGATCTTGCTCAAGGGACGCGACATCACGAGCGTCGCGCAGGCTCAGCGCGTCAAGCTCGGGATCGCCCGCACGTTCCAGATCAACCGGCTGTTCCGGCGGCTCTCGGTGCTCGAGAACGTCTACATCGCCGTGGCCGAGCGCGTGGGCGCGGCGCCGTCGATGTTCCGGCCCGCCGGCACGCGCCGGGACGTGGTCGAGGAGGCGATGGCGCTGCTCGAGACGCTCAAGCTGACGGCCGACGCGGGCCGGCGGATCTCGGAGCTGCCTTACGGCCGCCAGCGCCTGGTCGAGCTAGCCATCGCACTCGGTTTGAAGCCCGAGATCCTGCTGCTCGACGAGCCGGCTGCCGGCGTGCCGAGCGCCGAAAGCCACATCATCCTCGACGCGATCGACAGTCTGCCGCGCGAGATCGGCGTGCTGATCATCGATCACGACATGGACCTGGTGTTCCGGTTCGCCGAGCGAATCACGGTGTTGGTGGGCGGTGTCGTCTTCGCCAGCGGAACGCCGCGTGAGATCGGCGCCGACGCGAACGTGCGGGCAGTCTATCTCGGGCAGGCCGCGCGTGGCTGAGGCGCTCGCCTTGCGGCACGTCTCGGCGGGCTACGGCGATACCGTCGTGCTCGAGGACGTCAACCTCACCTTGGCGGCCGGCGAGAGCATCAGCGTGATCGGACGCAACGGCGTCGGCAAGACCACGTTGCTGGCCACGGCAATGGGCCATACGACCTTGCACCGCGGCGAGGTGACCTTGGGGGGCGCGAGCCTGGATCGCGTCCCGATCTTTCGCCGCGCGCGTCTCGGGCTCGGCTGGGTGCCCCAGGAGCGCGAGATCTTCCCCTCGCTCAGCGTGCGCGAGAACCTGACGATCGGCGCCCGGCCGGGCCACTGGACGCTCGAGCGCGTGTTCGAGCTGTTCCCGAACCTCGCCGCGCGGCTCTCGAACATGGGCAACCAGCTCTCGGGCGGCGAGCAGCAGATGCTCTCGATCGCCCGGGCCCTCATGACCAACCCAACGGTCCTGTTGATGGACGAGCCGACCGAGGGCCTGGCGCCCGTGATCGTCGAGGCGCTCGCCGCGGTGCTGCGGCGCCTGCGCGCTGAGGGCGCGCTCTCGATCGTGCTGGTCGAACAAAACAGCCGAGTCGCGCTCGCGTTTTCGTCCCGCACGGTTGTCATGGACAAGGGGCGCATCGTCTATGACGGCGAGTCTTCCGCGCTCAGCGCCGACCCGGATCGACTGGCCGCGCTGATCGGTGTCGCATAGCGTCATCGACTGGTCGCCTCCGAGACGTCAGTTTCCTGACTTTGGGCCGACATTTCTCCGACTTTTTGCCGACTGTTGCCGACGGGGTTTCTGAAGTAACTCTCGGCCCAATCCGCCGATTGCCGGCCTGAAAGCCGGACTTCTGGGCGGACCGTGCGGGTGAGGCGCTCGGGAGGGCCACATGAGTAACGTCTGGGCGAAGACCAAGCACGAGCTCCGTGAAGCGCTCCCTCCAGCCATCTTTTTCTGGGTCACTTTTCATATCGTGCTGCTGGACCGAGCGCTGATGCTCAAGGAGTACGGCCTGCGTCTCTCCTCGATGGCCGGCGCCACGGTCGGAGCGCTAATCGTGGCCAAGGTCGTGCTGGTGGCCGACATGCTGCCGATCGTCAATCGCTTTCCAGAGAAGCCGCTGATCTACAACGTGGTGTGGAAGACGGGGATCTACGTGGTCGCATCCATGGTCTTGCACTACCTCGAGCATCTGCTGCCGCTGTGGTGGCGCCTCAAAGACCTGGCCGCCGCGAACGAGCTTCTGTGGAGCGAGATCGTATGGCCCCATTTCTGGGCCGTCCAGCTCTGGCTTCTCGTGTTGATCTTCATCTACTGCACTGCGCGCGAGCTGATCCGCGTGATCGGCCGCGATCAGGTCAAGAAGATCATGTTCGGTGCTCCCACTTCGGTGCCGACGAGGACCAAGGCTTGATCGCCTGCCGCGCCTAAGAGCCTCACGAAGACGACCCTCGGGGGACGGTGAGCTCATGGCGCATGTGGGGGTCGCGGCGCGCAGTATGCCACGCCGGGCATAGGACGAAGGTCCAATCGACGATGTGGCGCCGCGACAGCCACCCTCAGCCCGTGCGTTGGCTCCCCCGGCGTTGGCTCAAGGAGCCGCTCCTCCACTTCGTCGTTGGCGGCGGCCTCCTGTTCGCCGCCTACGCGTGGCTCAATCCCGTCTTGCCGGATGCGCGCCCGGCGGCTCGTCAGGTTCGCGTCGGCGCTGGCGAAATGCGTTGGCTCACCGAGACGTGGGTGCGCCGGTGGCAGCGTGAGCCGACGGCCGACGAGCTCCGCGTTCTGGTCACGAATCTCTTGAAGGAAGAGCTTCTCTCGCGAGAGGCGCGGGAGCTCGGGCTGGACGAGGGGGACACGATCGTGCGGCGGCGGCTGGCGCAGAAGCTCGAGTTCCTCGTTCAGGACGCCGCGAGGCTGACGGAGCCGACCGAAGAGGAGCTGCGCCGATTCTTCGACGCGGCGCCCGAGCTGTACCGGACGCAACCGCGCATCTCGTTCATCCAGGTGTACTTCAGTCGCGAGCGCCGCCGAGACGCCGCGCAGGATGCTCGCCACGCGCTCGCCACGTTGCGGCGCGCGCCGACCGCCGACACCGGCGACCTCGGCGATCGACTCCTCGTGGAGGGGGGGCTTCGCGACGCCGATCGGCAGGCCGTGGCGAGCGCTTTTGGACCGGACTTCGCGGGCGCCGTGTTCGAGCTGCAGCCGGGCGCATGGCGCGGGCCGATCGAATCGGGGTACGGCCTCCATCTGGTCCGCGTGTCGAGCATGAATCCGGGGCGGCCGCGCCCGCTGGCCGAGGTCCGGGCTCAGGTGGTCGAGCGGTGGCGAGAGCAGAAGCAGCGGGAAGCCGAGGCCATGCTCTTCACTCGCTTGATGGACAAGTACGAAGTGGTGCTCGACGAGAGTGTGAAGTCGGTCATCGGTCCGCTCCCGCTGCGACTCGTCGCGCATCCCGCCCGATGAGACGCTTCGCGGTCGCGCTGGTGGCGCTCCTCGCTGCCGGTGTCGGCGAGGCTCACGAGCTGCGACCCGCGTTTCTTGAGCTGCGCGAGACGCTTCCCGGCCAGTTCACCGTGTTCTGGAAGACGCCGATGCTCGGCGATGCGCGACTGGCGCTAGAGCCGGTGTTCTCGGGAGAGGTCACCGCGCTCTCGCCCGTGATCACACGCAAGGTGCCAGGCGCAGCGATCCAGACGTGGACTGTGCGGGCGCCGAGTCTGCGTGGACAGACGGTGCGTGTGGGGGGCCTCGAGGCGACCATGACGGACGCCCTCGCGCGCGTGCAGTTCGCCGACGGCACGTCATGGACGCAACGCCTGACCCCGCGCCAGCCGGCGGCGAGGATTCCCGACGTGGAGTCGCCCCGCGCGGTGGCGCGAGTTTATCTCGGGCTGGGCGTCGAGCACATTCTCACAGGCGTCGATCATTTGCTCTTCGTCCTGGCGCTCCTCATCGTGGCGCGCGAGCGTTGGCGACTGCTGACATCGGTGACCGCATTCACGGCGGCGCACAGCATCACGCTGGCGCTGGCCACGCTCGGATTCGTCCGCGTGCCGCAACGGCCCGTCGAGGCCGTCATCGCGCTGTCGATCGCGTTCGTGGCCGTGGAGATCGTCCGCGGACGCCAGGGCCAGGTGGGCATCACCGCGCGATTCCCGTGGGTCGTGGCGTTCACGTTCGGGGTGCTGCATGGCTTCGGATTTGCGGGAGCTCTGAGCGAGATCGGCCTACCGCCCGCGCATATCCCGCTCGCGCTGCTCTTCTTCAATCTGGGTGTCGAGCTCGGTCAGCTGCTGTTCGTCGCCGCAATGCTGGGCTCGGCTTGGCTCCTGCGGCGTCTCGGGATGCGACGCTCTCGATGGACCGAACTCGCCATGCCCTATGTCGTGGGCATCGTGGCGATGTTCTGGGTCTTCCAGCGGGTGGCGGCCTTCTAGGCCCGACGACCCGCCGATCAAAGGAGATTACCGAATGAAACGTCTGCTGTGGTTCGCGGTCCTGGCATCGACGAGCCTCGCCAGTCCCTTGATGCTCTGCGCTCAAGACACCGGCGCGCTCGACAAGACCAAGGCCGACGCGGCCCACAAGCGGCCGCCGGCCTACTCGCCCTACGTGGGTCGTGACTATCCCACGCGGCCCTATTTCGGCGACACGCATCTGCACACCTCGTTCTCGATGGACGCCGGCGCGTTCGGCGCGCGGATCGGCCCTCGAGACGCCTATCGTTTTGCCAGAGGCGAGGAGGTCACGGCGTCCTCAGGCCAGCCGGTGAGGCTGTCGCGCCCGCTCGATTTCCTCGTCGTCGCCGACCACTCGGACAACATGGGCTTCTTTCCCGATCTGTTCGCGGGAAAGCCCGAGCTGCTGGCGGACCCGACGGGTCGGAAGTGGTACGACATGATCCAGGCCGGCAGGGGCGGAGAGGCGGCGATGGAGATCATCGTCGCGTTCTCGCACGGGACGTTCCCGAAGGCCCTCATGTACTCGCCTGGCACGAGGGCCTATCGCGGCGCCTGGCAGGAGACGATCGCGGCGGCCGAGCAGTACAACGAGCCCGGACGGTTCACGGCATTCATCGGCTTCGAGTGGACGTCGAACACCGACGGCAACAATCTGCATCGCAACGTCATCTTCCGCGATGGCGGCGACAAAGCGAGCCAGGTGGAGCCGTTCACGGTTTATCCGCCGCTGGGCAGCGACAATCCGCGCGAGCTGTGGAAGTGGATGACCGCCTACGAGAAGAAGACTGACGGCAACCTGCTGGCCATCGCCCACAACGGCAACCTCAGCAGCGGCACGATGTTTCCGATCATCGAGTCGTTCACCGGTAAGCCGGTGGACCGCGAGTACGTCGAGCAGCGCGCGAAGTGGGAGCGGCTCTACGAAGCCACGCAGACCAAGGGCACCGGCGAGGCGCATCCATTTCTCTCACCCACCGACGAGTTCGCGAATTTCGAGCTCTGGGACAAGGGCAATCTCGACGGCAGCATCGCAAAGCGGAAGGACATGCTCGAGTTCGAGTACGCGCGCTCGGCGCTGAAGACTGGTCTCAAGCTCGAACGAGAGCTCGGCACGAATCCCTACAAGTTTGGCCTGATCGGCAGCAGCGACGCCCATACCGGCCTGGCCGCAATGGAAGAAGACAACTTCTTCGGCAAGACCACCCCGCAGGAGCCCAGCCCACATCGCATGACGGCGACCTTCATCGACAACGCCAAGACCGGCGTGAAGATCATGGACTGGGAGGTCTCGGCTTCCGGCTACGCCGCGGTGTGGGCCAAGGAGAACACGCGCGTGTCCCTCTGGGATGCGATGCAGCGCAAGGAGACCTACGCGACGACGGGCACCCGCATGGTGGTTCGGTTCTTCGGCGGCTGGGACTTCGACGCGAAGGATGCGGGCAGCCGTATGCCGGCGCAGGTCGGCTACACGAAGGGCGTGCCTATGGGCGGCGATCTGGGCAACGCGCCGGCGGGTAAGACGCCGACGTTCCTGGTGGCCGCGCTCAAGGATCCGATCGGCGCGAACCTCGATCGCTATCAGATCGTCAAGGGCTGGCTCGACAAGGATGGCAAGCTGCACGAAAAGGTTTACGACGTGACGTGGTCGGGTTCGCGCAGACCCGACGCGACGACGGGCAAGGTGCCGGCAGTCGGCAGCACGGTCGACGTGGCGAACGCGACGTGGACGAATACGATCGGCTCCCCCGAGCTCGTCGCGGTCTGGAAGGACCCGACCTTCGACCCGAGCCAGCCGGCGTTCTACTACGGACGGGTGATCGAGATTCCAACGCCCCGATGGACCGCCTACGACGCCAAGCGCTTCGGCGTTACGCCGCGGCCCGGCACGGCGATGACCGTCACGGAGCGCGCCTACACGTCGCCGATCTGGTACACGCCGACGCGCTGACCCGAAATCGGAATCGAGCGGAACAGAAAGGAATGACGATGTTGTGGAGCACACTTCTCGTGCTGCTCGCCCTGGGCACGGTGTGTGGTGTGCAGACGGCGCACGCCAAAGACTGCCTGAGCGTGAGTTTCCCGGACCAGACGACCGTCGGCGGCAATACCTTGACGCTCAATGGCCTGGGCCTTCGCCAGGCGACGATGCTGAAGGTGAACGTCTATGTCGTCGGACTCTATGTCGCGAAACCTTCGACGGATGCCAACGCGATTCTGGCGGCGCCCGCCCCCAAGCTGCTCATTCTCCATTTCGTGCGCAACGTCGGGCGCTCCGACCTGAACAAGGCGTGGGACGAAGGATTCGAGGCGAATGCGAAAGACCAGCTTGGAGCGCTCAAGGAACGTATCGGGAAGCTCAAGACCCTGATGGCGGACATGAAGACAGGCGAGCGGCTGAGCTTCACACACAATCCCGGCGGCGTCTCCGTCGATATCGCCGGAGCCCCCAAGGGCAGGGTCGACGGCGACGATTTCGCGAAAGCGCTCCTCTCGATCTGGCTAGGTCCCAATCCTCCGAATGCGAATCTGAAGGCCGGCCTTCTCGGCGGCCTCTGCACATAGGGCAGCCGGAGGGTAAACTCCTCCTCGTACGACTACTTCTCGGAGGCGAAGCCATGGGGCTCTTGGACGGCAAAGTCGCGGTCGTGACGGGCGCGGGCAGCGGGATCGGTCGGGGCGTGGCGCTGGGTCTGGCGGCGGCCGGTGCCAGCGTGGTGGTCAACGACTACGGCGTGACGGTCGACGGGCGCGAGCCGTCGAGCGAGCGCGCGCTGTCGGTTGTCAAGGAGATCGAGAAGGCGGGCGGCCATGCGGTTGCGAACGCTGACAGCGTCGCGACGATGGCCGGCGGGCAGGGGATGATCGACACCGCGCTCAAGACGTTCGGCGATCTGCACATCGTCGTGTGCTGCGCCGGTATCCTGAAGGAGCGGATGATCTTCAACATGACCGAGGAGGAGTGGGACTCCGTCATCGCGGTGCATCTCAAGGGGCATTTCACGGTGCTGCGCCCGGCCACTCGTCATATGCGCGAGCACAAGTACGGGCGGATCGTCACGTTCACGTCCACCGCGGGGCTCGAGGGTAGCCCGGGCCAGCCGAACTACTCCGCGGCCAAGGAAGGCATCGTGGGCTTGACGCGCTCGACCGCGCTCGCGATGGCCAAGTACGGCGTGACCGTCAACTGCATCTCGCCGACGGCCGAGACGCGCATGACCGAGCGGCTGCCGGACACTCGCCGTGCGCAGGCCGCCGCGCCGCCCGAGGCGATCGCGCCGGTCGTCACGTACCTCGCGAGCGATCGCGCGGCGCACGTCACGGGTCAGATCCTGCACGTTCGCGGCAACCAGGTGTCGCTCTGGTCTCACCCGGTGCAGATCCGGGCGATCACGCGGCAAGAGGGATGGACGCCCGAGGCGCTCGCCGACGTGTACGACTCCGCGCTCGGACAGGATCGGCTGCGGCGCATCGACGCGCTCGGGATTACCTGGCCGCCACGTAGCTCTTAGCTTTCTCTCGCGCCGCCGCGGTCCGCCCGTCCGCGCGTCGGCTCGATCGGGCGCATCGCGTCGATCGGTCGGGTTGCGTCGGTCGCCGAGTCGGCTCGATGCGAGAGTCGGACGGGGCCTGTCGCCGGGGGAGCGCCCAGGACGCTCCCCCGGCGCCACCCGTCCGGTCTCGCTTCGGCCGAATCTGCGACTGCACTACCGGCCCGCGCTCGAGCGGGTTTTCCCGAGTCTTGCTCTCCGCTAGTTTTGTCTGTTGAGGCTTTCCGCCGTGCGCACGGCGCTTCAGCGCGCGGCGGCTTAGTGGCTTAGCGTGTCGAAGCAGGTCTGGGCGTCGGCGCGGCCGAGGACGAGGGCACGCGCGATGCCGTCGGCGTCGAACTCCAGCGGACGGAGCTTCAGCGGGGCGGAGGGGGTCAAGAGCTGGATGTCGATGGCCGGGTGCTTGAGGCGGGCGAGCTCGATGTCGCGATGGATCTGGTGGAGCATCGCGGTCTCGAAGGCCTCCTCGAGTGAGCGGCGAATCGTCATCGCGGCGCCGCCCTGCTCGTCGGGCGCGTAGCTCAGCACGATCAGCGCACGGCCGACGGGCGCGGCGTCGAGCGCTTCGAGCACCGGCGCGCGGCCGGTGAGGCCGCCGTCGACCAGCAGCGCGCCGTCGACGTCGACCGCGGGAAAGAGACCGGGCACTGCGGCCGACGCGACCAGCGCGTCGACCGTCACGGTGTGGTTGTCGAAGGCGCGGGTCTGCCGGCGCACCATGTCCGTCGCGGTGACCAGCAGGCCGATCGGCGAGCTGCGGATGCGATCGAGCTCGACCGACGCTGCGATCGTCTCGCGGAGCGGCTTGGGGTCCAGGAGCGAGCTGGCCCCGCCGAGCGCGCGGAGCGTCAGCCAGCCCGGGAGCAGGCCCGCGAAGAACACGGACGTGCGCAGCGAGTAGATTTGCTCGCGGGTCATCGTGCGCCACGTCGCCTCGAGACGGTCGGCGCGGCCGGCCACCACCATCGCGGCGGTCAACGCGCCCGCCGACGAGCCCGCGACGAGACGGATCGGGAGCCCGCGCTCGGAGAACGCGGCGAGGGCGCCGGCTTCGTACGCGCCCTTGGCGCCGCCTCCGGTCAGGATCAGCGCGGTCGGCACGTCGTGGCCGACCGGCGTCGGCACGCACGTGGCGCGCGCGGCGGGCGGCATGCCGAGCGCCACGAGCGTGAGCGCGGCGGCGAGGCGGGCGATCAGCCGCACGTCTTCAGGGGGCGAGCATCGCGGTCAACGCGCCGACGTCACCGAGCGCGTCGGCGTCCTCGACCGCGTCGACGACCTTGCGGGCGTTGGCTTCGCCCAGAATCGGCCCGGCGAGATTCACGAACTTGGCCGTGATCTCGTCGCGCGGCACCGGGCTCAAGGCATCGCCGCGCACGACCGTCGTCGTCTCCTCGAGCGCGCGTCCGCCGCGCAAGGTGAGCCGCACGCGCGCGGTCGGCCCGTCGGTGCGCCGCGGCGTCATCGCGGGGTCGGTGCCGATCTCCACCCGGCGCGCGAGCGCGCGGATCCGCTCGTCGACGAGTGCCTGGTCGTCGAACGCGGACGGATCTGTCCGGCCGCGCACGAGCGCCGCGGCGACCGCCCATGGAATCGAGAACCTGGCGGCGAGCGGACTGGCGGGCGCGGGGTCGCCCATCCGGACCGCGAACGGGAGCGTGACGATCTCGACTTTCTCGACCTCGTCGCTCGTCAGGCGGTGCGCGCGTCGCAACGCCATGACCGCATCGAGGGCGAAGTGATTGAAGCGACAACAGGCGTGAAGCTTGAAGTAGTTCTGTTCGATGCGATAGGCGACGCGGGAGCCGCCGCGTGACAGCTCCTCGATTCCGGCCACCGCCAGCTCGGGCTCGAACCGATCCGCCAGGATCGTGCCGTACACGTCCGACGGCGCGTCGCGAAGGCCGGTGAACCCGCAGCGCTGCAGCTCGGCGGCGAGGATGCCCTGGAACGCGGAGCGGCCGGGATAGAGGTTGCGAATCGTCACCCCCTCGAGCGCGGGCGTCCACGTGTTTGCCGGGCTCATGGACGCGGCCAGGTTCATGACGGCGCGAACCGTATCGGCGCCGAGGTCCTCGAGCCTGGCGACCGCGGCCGCGGTGCTGATCGTGCCCCACGTCCCGTGCGAATGAACGTTGGCGCGCGCCGTCGTGGCCCCGCCGATCCGCGAGCCGACCTCGTAGCCGGCCACGATGCTCTCGAGGAGCCGGCGGCCGTCGAGGCGACGCTCCTCGGCAACGGCGAGCGCGCCGGGGATCACGTGGATCGCCGGATGCCCGCCGCCGAGGCGGCTGCCTTCGTCCACCTCGAGCGCAACGCCTGCGGTCGCGTTCGTCAGCGCGGCCCAGAACGCGTCGCTTGTCGTGCCATGGCCCACCAGTGTCGCGGCGCCTTGCGGCGCGCGCGTCGCGGCGAATCGAGCGAGCCGGCCGTTCTCGGGCATCGCGCTGCCGGCCAGAATGGCGCCGAGCGTGTCCAGCAGCACCAGCTTGGCGGCAGCCACGGTGGAGGCGGGGAGTGCGTCGTAGCGCGTGGCGGCCACGAACGCCGCGAGCCGATCCAGATAGTCCACGACGTCGGCGCCGCTCAGGCGACGGTGCCGGCGATCGGCGCCATCGGACCACGGCGCGGCAGGAACCGTCCGTAGCCCGGCTTCTGCTCGAGCTCGCCCGCTGGATTCAGCATCACCTGACCGCGGACGAGCGTCATCCACGCGCGGCCGCGCATCTTCCAGTCCTCGTACGGCGTGAAGCCCGCGATGCCGAGATGCTGGGACTGATGGATGGTCCAGTCGGGCAGCGGGTCCCAGATCGTCAGATCCGCGTCGGCGCCCGGCCGGATCACGCCCTTCTGGGGCCAGAGCCCGAAGATCCGGGCGGGATTCTCGGACATCACGCGCGCCAGCCACGTGGGCGGCAGGCCGCGCTTCACGACGCCCTCGTTCCAGGCCAGCGGCGCCAGGGTCTCGAGCGACGGCGCGCCGAACGGGATCGGCTTGCCCTGCTCGTCGACGAAGATGTTCGTGCGCCCCGGCTCCTTCGCCGCCGGCACGCGCGGCGAATGATCGCTGGCGAGATTGGCGATGTAGCCCTGCGCCGAGCCCTGCCAGAGCGCGGCCCGATCCGGACCGTCGGCGGGCCGGAGCGGCGGGCCGATCTTGGCGAACGGTCCCAGACGCTCCATCTCCTTGTCGGTGAGGAGCAGGTATTGCGGACACGTCTCGCACCACACGCGCAGGCCTTCGGACTGAGCGCGCTTGATGCGCTCGAGCCCGAGCCGCGTCGAGAGGTGCACGACGTACACCGGGCAGCCGGTGAGCCGACCGATGAGGATCGCGCGGTTGATCGCTTCTTCTTCCGTCCAGTCCGGGCACGTCTCGGGAAAATCCGTCGGCTTGGTGCGTCCCTCGGCGATCGCCTTGTCCTCGAGATAGCACAGGACGTCACCGTTCTCGCAGTGGAGCTGACAGAGGCCGCCCAGGTCGGCGAGCTTCTCCATCGTCTGCGCGATGAACTGGTCGGGGACCATGCGATTGCCGCGCTTCTTGTAGGTCATGAAGAGCTTGATCGACGAGACGCCCATGCGGAACGCTTCGGGGATGCCCTCGAGGATGTACGGGTCGTGATTCAGGATGAAATGAAAACCGAAATCGAGCACCGAGAGCGACTCGGCCTCCTCGCGGAGCCGCGCCGTCGCCTTCGGCAGCGTCTCGCCCGGATCGTACGTCACGAACGGCAGGAGCGTCGTGAGCCCGGTGCGCGCCGCCGCCAGCGGCGCCGTCCGCCAGTCGTCGTATTCCGGCCCGACGTGCAGGTGGCAGTCGATGAGACCGGGCAGCACGAGCTTGCCGGAGGCGTCGATCACGCGATCGGCCTTTGGCAAAAGCGAATCGGGCCCGATCGCGACGATCTTGTCGCCGCGGATCGCGATGGCGGCCTCGATCACGTCTGTGCTCGTGACGACGCGGCCGCCGCTGACGATGATGTCGACGCCGGAGGCGCTCATCGATGTGGCTCCTTCTCGGTAACGGGCTTGAGCATCTCGCCGTAGTGCTGGGGCTGACGCCGCCCGAGGAAGTTCCAGCGCTTCCGGAGCGGCGTCATCTGATCGAAGTCGATGCGCGCGGTGATCAGCTCGTCGCCACGCGTCGCGGC